>Ga0315268_10001106_pt1 | contig 31241 bp, 27 predicted proteins | sample C1_top_MG_FD_204535 | JGI IMG/M metagenome (GOLD analysis project Ga0315268, IMG submission 204535) | Sediment microbial communities from Yellowstone Lake, YNP, Wyoming, USA - C1_top | ecosystem: Environmental > Aquatic > Freshwater > Lake > Sediment | place: USA: Wyoming | collected 2017-08-01
GCACATGCGCCCAACCGTCATTTTCGGGTCAGACTTCATGCCGCGCGCGGCGCCACAAACGATGAAAATGGGATGTGCGCCGGCTCGCGCGAAGCGCCTTGGAGTGGGCCAGTCCTCAGGCGCTTTCCCCGCGGCCCGGCCGCAAAAGCGGCAGGGGACTGCCGCAGTCCAAGACGCTTCGCGCACATGCGCCCAACCGTCATTTTCAGGCTAGCCGCTCCTTGCCGTCCCATGAGCCTGCGCCCGCTGCGGCCTCATTGGTGGTTCCGCCTCGTGCTGGCGCTGGCCGCCGGCGTGGTTGCGGTGTCCGCGGCGGAGAGCGGCCCCCAGCCACGCCAACTCATCGAGGCCGCGCCGACTGGCGAACCAGTTGACCAGGCAACCCTGGAACGCATCTACCGAGAGGTCAGAACGCCCTTCAAATATGGTGTGATCCTCAAAGGTGAAAACGGCAACGCCGTTGACTGCCCCGCCGTCTTCCGGCATGGAAACAAGTGGACCGGGCCCGATTTGGTGGCGCCCTCCGAGCCCTGGGACAAGCAGTACGCCCATAAGCCGTGGGTGATCAAACACGCGGACGTGGTCTATCACTTTTACTGCGCCGTCGGGGATCAAGGCCGGGTGATTGCGCTGGCCACCTCGAAGGACCGGCGCTAAGTTCGCGGCATGGATTGGTGGGTTTACGCAGCCGCCGCCCTTTGCGGCTACCTGCTCGGCTCGTTGCCGACCGGCTACCTGGTCGGCAAAGCCAAAGGCGTGGATATTCGTGCCGTCGGCAGCGGCAACATCGGCGCGACCAACGTCTTGCGCGCCCTCGGCAAGCCGGCGGGGGCCTTTGTGCTGCTGATGGACGCGCTCAAGGGCGCGCTGGGTTGCTGGCTGCCGCGCGTAGCGGTGCCCAAGCTCTTGAGCCAAGAGGGATCGCTGAATCCGGAACTGCTCTCGCTGGCCGGCGGGTTAGGGGCGATTCTCGGGCACAATTACACCTGCTGGCTGCGGTTCAAGGGCGGCAAAGGCGTGGCCACGTCGGCCGGGGTGTTGCTGGTGCTCATGCCCCGAGCTGTCGGGGTCTGTCTGGGCTTGTGGCTGCTGGTCTTGGCCGCAACCCGCTATGTGTCGGTGGCTTCCGTCGCGGCGGCGGTGGCGTTGCCGTTCGTGGTCTGGGCCTGGCGCGGCAGCCCAGCCATGGTGATACTAAGCGCCGCGGTTGGCGGCTTGGTGGTCAAGCGGCATCGGACCAACCTCCAGCGCCTAGTGGCGGGCACCGAACACCGCCTGGGCCAGCAGCCCGGCCAGCCCTCCCAACCGATTGACCAATGAAGATCACTGTGCTTGGCGCCGGAGCTTGGGGCACCGCCTTGGCCAGACACCTGCACCAAGCAGGCCACGCCCTCACCCTATGGGACCACGACACCGCCAACCTGCAACGCATGGCCCGGGTTGGGCGCAATGAGAAGTACCTCCCGGGCATTGAGCTGCCGGCCGATTGGCGCATCGAACCGGACTTGGACCGCGCCTGGCCCGGCAGCGAGTGCGTGGTGGTCGCCGTGCCTTCGCGGGTGTTGCGCGAAGTGACGGCGGTGCTGGCCGGCTCCTCGGCCCTGGTCATCAGCGCGACCAAGGGCCTCGATTACGAGAGCGGCCAGACGATGAGCCAGGTGTTGCAGAGCAATGCGCCGCGGGCGCGCATCGCCGCGCTTTCGGGGCCGACGTTCGCCCTGGAAGTCGCCCGGGGCATCCCCACCGCCGCCGTTGCCGCCAGCGCGGACGCGGCCACCGCGCAGCTCGTGCAGCGCCTGTTCCACCGGCCCACTTTCCGCGTCTATACCAGCCCGGACGTGCTGGGGGTCGAGTTGGGCGGGGCCCTGAAGAATGTCATCGCCATTGCGGCGGGGGTGGGTGATGGGTTGGGTTTTGGCGATAATTCCAAGGCCGCCCTGGTCACGCGTGGCATCGCCGAGGTGCGGCGGCTGGGTGCGGCTTGTGGCGCGCAACCGGACACCTTCGCCGGCCTCAGCGGGCTGGGCGACCTGGTGGTGACGTGCTTCTCGCGCCTTAGCCGCAACCGCGCGCTGGGGGAACGGCTCGGCCGCGGGGAGCGGTTGGCCGACATCCTGGCCGACACGGTGACTGTGGCCGAAGGCTATCCCACTGCCCGCGCGGCGCGGCGTTTGGCTGCGCAAGCCGGCGTGCCCACGCCCATCATCGCCGAGGTTTACGCCATGCTCTACGAGGGCAAGAACGTCGCCCACGCCCTGCGCGACCTCACCGAGCGCGCGATGAAAGCCGAAGACTGAGGCGGATTGCCAATCATCTTCAGCTCAGTGCGCCGCTTTGATGAGGGTGAATAGTTCCTCGTAGGCCTCGACGGCGGGGAACTGGGGAAACTGCTGGCAGATGTTCGCCGGCGCGCGAAAGAGAAAACCCACCTCCGCCGCCAGCAGCATAGCCGTGTCATTGAACGAGTCGCCGACGGCAATGACCCGATAGTTCAGGCCCCGGAGGGCGATCACCGACTGCTTTTTCTGGTCTGGGATGCGCAGCTTATAGTCCAGGATCCGGTCGTTGTCAACCACCAGCCGGTTGCAGAACAGCGTAGGCCATTCGAGTTGGCGCAGCAAAGGCTGCGCGAACTGCTCAAAAGTATCCGACAAGATGATCACTTGCGTGAACTGCCGCAGGGCGCGCAGGAATTCCAACGCCCCCGCCAACGGTCTGAGGGCGCCGATCACCGCCTGAATGTCCGACAGTTTCAAGTCGTTTTCGGCCAGAATCTTCAGGCGGCCCCGCATCAAGGCGTCGTAATCAGGCACATCACGGGTCGTCAGCCGCAGCCTGGCAATGCCCGTCTTTTCGGCCACGGCAATCCAGATTTCCGGCGTCAGGACTCCTTCCAAATCCAGCGTCACGATTGACTGTTTCACGGCCCCAGCCTCGCAAAAATGTCCGCCTGTGTCCACTTGGAACCAGACGGCAGAGTCGCGCGCGCGGGGTTCGCCTCTCCCGCACGCTCACGCCTGGCAGGCTGCTCCCCGTTACGCCTGTGGGTGGCCGGAAAACGCCACTGAGGACACCGAGAACACGGAGGCGACGTGTGGACTGGAAAATCGTCCTCGTTCTCGTCCTCGTCCCATTTTCATCGCTGGTCGTGCCGCCCGGGGGCATGAGGTCTGGGTTGAAAATGCAGCGCGCGATGGAGACGGTGCGGGCCACAAACCAGCGCCGGCCCCATTTTCATCCCCTGTGGCGCGCCCCGGCGCGTCGCGTCGTCTGCTGCGTTGCGCGCATTCCGCGTTTCGGGAGAATCTGATTTGCGCGCCGGACGCGTCGGGGAAGTGGTGGTTGGCAAGCAAATTGCTGCAAAAAAAAATGTTGCATTTGGAGCCTCGTTTCCCGAAATTACGCGGCGTCGCAGCCGGAGGGCTAAGTGGCCGCCGAGGGAAGAGCTCAGGCGGGATGAAAAAAGGGACCTTTCGGCGGTCGTGGCCGGGGCAAAAAAAGTCAAAAAAATTGATTGACTTGTTTTTGGGGGCTGTGATAAAAACGACTTCGGAACGTGGACATTCAAAGGTTGATGCTATGAAGAAGAGCGTTGTGGGAAGGCTGGCGGCGGTGGTGGTCACTGTGGCAGCGTTAGCATTCACTCCGGCTTATGCCGGCAACGATGCCCAGAAGGCGCTGGTGAAGCAAGCAATCGGGAAAGCACCAGTGACGGAACTCGCGGCCAAGGCGGCGCGCTTGGTAGGCCAAGCCAAGGAAGCCGAACGCGCCTCAATGGCGGTCGCCGCGGTGGAGGTTATGGTGGGCGAGCATCCGGCGGTGGCCACGGCCGTCGTGGCGGCCATCGCCAAGGCGGCCCCGGAAGTGGCGGCCAAGGCCGCGGGTAAGGCCGCTGAACTCAGCCCGGAGCAGGCGGTGCCGATTGCGCGGGCGGCGGCGCTGGCCGCGCCCAAATATGCCGCGGCCATTGCCGCGGAAGTCGCCAAGGCAAACCCAAAGAAGGCCGTGGCTGTTGCCCAAGCTGTCATGATTGCGGTGCCGGCGCTGGAAGGCGCGGTGGCCGACCAAGTGGCTGCGGCTGTGCCGCAGACGCGGCTGGTGCTCAAGCGCGAAGCCAGGGCCAGCACTGGCGACGCGACTTTCACGTCGCAGCCCGGCCCGATCAGGAGCGGTGACCGCACAGCTCCGAGCGAAGCTGGCCCGGCCCAAAAGGCCTACATGCGGCCGTAGCCGCGCGCGCGGCGGACTCATCCGTCGCACTCATCTGTTTTAGGCAAGCGCCTGTCCAGTGCAAAGGCAGGCGCTCTGCTTTTGTGCGGGGCCGATTCCCAGACACGGCGCGCGGCTGTTCTGGCCTGCAGCCATTTCAACCAGTGGTCAAAGTTGGTCGCTCTCCTGCCTGGGCGTCGAGGCGCGCCTGCCGGCTGGCTCCGGCCCGGCCCATTACGGCGGCGCAGTTCGGGCTTGAAAAGGGCGCGGGCTTGAGGCCAAATTCCGGCTCTGGTTAACGGGCTATGACGCTGGGCGACATCCTTCAACCTGACCTGATCCTCACCGAGCTGAAGGCCAACAATCGCTGGGAAGTGATTGACGAGCTGATTGATCACCTGGTCGCAACCGGACGGATCAGACCTGAGAACCGCGACCAGATCGTGGCGGTGGTCAAGCGGCGCGAGCACTCGATGAGCACCGGCATCGGCTTCGGCATCGGCATCCCTCACGCCTCGACGGACCTCATCCAGGACGTGATCGGCGCCTTCGGCCGATCCAAGAAGGGCATTGCCTTCGACGCGCTGGACACCCAGCCTGTAACCTTGGTGATGCTCTTCCTGGTGCCAACGGGCCAGTTCCAAAAGCATCTGCATACGCTGGCGGACATCGCCAAGCTCTTGCACAAAAAGGAATTCCGGCAGGCCCTCGAACAAGCGCCCGACGCCGCCACAATGTATCGGGTCGTCAAGGAGAATTCCGCGGCTCACTAGCCGCCAATCCCGGCCATTCCCTCTCCAAGACCATGCTCGACGGTTTGCTGGAGGAACGCTTGCGCTCAGCCGTGGCGGCGCTGCTGCCGGACGCGGACCTGACCGGCGTCCGGCTGCGCCCCTGCCCCGAGCCCAAGTTCGGCGACTACCAGACCAACGCCTTGATGGCCCTGGCGAAAGCCCGCCGCCTCAACCCCCGCCAATTGGCCGCCGCGGTGGCGGCCCGGCTGGAGGTCAGCCAGTGGTGCGAGCCGGCCGAGGCCGCCGGGGCGGGCTTCTTGAACTTGCGGCTCAAGACCGCGGCCCTCGCGGCGGTGCTGCAAGCGGCGCTCCGCGGCGAGCACCGCTTCTTTCAACCGGCGGCCAGCCCGCAGACTGTCGTCGTTGATTTCAGCTCCCCCAACGTGGCCAAACCGATGCACGTGGGCCACATCCGCTCGACCATCCTGGGCGAGTGCCTGGCTCGCACGCTGCGGTTGCTGGGCCACCGCGTCATCACCGACAACCACCTGGGCGACTGGGGCACCCAGTTCGGCAAATTGCTCCTGGGCTGGAAACGGCACCTGGACCCCAAAGCCCTGGCCGCCGCCCCCATTGCCGAAATGGAACGCCTCTACAAACTGGTCAGCGCCCAAGCCGAGCGCGACTCCAGCCTCCTCGCCAGCGCCCGCCAGGAGCTGGTCAACCTCCAAAATGGCGACCCGGACAACCAGCGCCTCTGGCGCGAGATGATCGCCCACTCGCGGCGCGAATTCGACGCGATCTATGCCCGCCTCGGAGTCAAATTCGACTACACCCTTGGCGAGAGCTTCTACAACCCGCAACTCAAGGCCATTGTCCAACAACTCCATGACTTGGGCTTGGCGCGCCTGAGCGAGGGCGCCAGCGTCGTGTTCTTTGATGACGTGCCCGAATTGAAGGAGCATCCGGCGATTATTCTTAAGCGCGACGGCGGCGCCAACTACACCACCACCGACCTGGCCACCCTCGCCTACCGCCTGGAGACTTGGCGGCCGGACCAGATCATTTACGTCACCGATGCCCGCCAGCAGCTCCACTTCCGCCAACTCTTCGCCATTTTCCGCCGCTGGCAACCCGCTGCCACCGTCAAGCTCGCCCACGTCTGGTTTGGCTCCATCCTCGGCGAGGATGGCAAGCCTTTCCGCTCCCGCGCCGGCGAGACCATCAAGCTGGCCGATCTGCTCGACGAAGCCGAGGAGCGGGCGCTGCGCGTCGTGGCCGAAAAGAATCCCGGCTTGGGCGAGGCCGAGCGCCGCCAAATCGCCCGGATTGTTGGCTTGGGGGCGCTCAAGTATGCCGACCTCCTGCCCAACCGCCAGAGCGACTACGTGTTCAGTTGGGACAAAATGCTCGCCTTGAACGGCAATACCGCCCCTTACCTCCAGTACGCTTATACCCGCATCCGCAGCATCTTCCGCAAGCTGCCGCAGGCCGAACCCGACGCGGCAGGCTGGCGCGAATTAGCCCAAACCCGGCTCAGCCTCGAGGGGCCGGAAGAGACCCGCCTGGCCAAGCACCTGCTCAACTTCAATCTGGTCTTGCGCGCGGTGGCCGAGGAGTACCGCCCCAATTACCTCTGCAACTACCTTTACGAGCTGGCCGGCCACTTCACCGGGTTCTACGAGAGTTGCCCCGTGCTCAAAGCCCCCGAACCGGCCCGCGCCAGCCGGCTGGCCTTGTGCGAGCTTAGCGGTCAGGTGCTCCGGCAGGGCCTGGCCGTCCTTGGCATCGAGACGACCGACCAGATGTGAACTGTTTTTTCTTCTTTACTCGCCGCGTGAGTTAGGGCAAACTTGGGCTGATGGAATCCGGGGATGCGATTGTAGGCTACAGGATTTGGGGCGTGGACAACGTGGTCTATGGCCCGGTTGAACTGCCCGCCCTTGTCAACTGGATCCGGGACGAACGAGTAACCGCCGACACCTGGGTCTTCTCCGAGCACGCCGGCACTTGGCAAAAGGCTGCCGCCGTGCCCGAACTGCACCTGTTCTTCCGGCAGCCGTCGGGTGCCGCCGCCAGCAGCGGACCCAGCCCCGAGGCCTTCGGCCCCCTCATCCCGGGCATCAAACCGGGCGCCCTGCGCCGCGTCAGAATCCTCGCCGACATGACCGACCAGCAACTGGGCCGCTTTGCCCAGATGATGGAGGTGCTGAGCGTCCGCCAATGGACCGAAGTCGTCAAACAGGGCACTCCGGGCGACGCCATGTACCTCATACTCGAAGGCGAGATGCGCGTCCGCCTCATGATCGGCGACAAGGAAAGCACGCTCGCCACTTTGGGCGCCGGAGAGTTCTTCGGCGAGATTGCCCTCTTCGATCGGGGCGCAAGGTCGGCCGATGTCGTGGCGAACAAAGACACCGTCTTGCTCAAGATTTCAGCGGCCACTTTCGAGCGAATCGTGCGCGAGTCACCCGACTTGGCGACCCCCTTCCTCTTTGCGATTGGCCGCACCCTGGCCGCCCGCATCCGCGCCGACGACAAACGTTACCGCGACTCGGTCGTCTTCGCTCGCGCCGCCCGTCCTTCATGAGGAGCGCCGGCTTCCCGCCGGCTTAGGGCGCCCGACGCTCAAAGAGCCGCCCGATCCGGCGGTCAAGTGCCCGGGTGGCTCGACGGCCCGGCGGCGGGTGGTTCGTCTGCGCAAAGCCGGCTGCAAGCCGGCACTCCGGCCCGGTCGCAAAAGCGGCAGGGGACTGCCGCAGTCCAAGGCGCTTCGCGCACATGCACCCAACCGTCATTTTCAGGTCAGACCTTCTCCGGCACCACGAAGGGCTTGCGGTATTCCCGCCTCAGGAGCGCATCGGCGGCGGAGTTGCCAATGAACCGCTCGCTGCGCGGGTTGAACTTGAGAAACTCGCCCAGCGTCAGTTTGGTCTGCGCCAAATCCACCCCGTTGGCCTGGAGGTGGTCCCGCATCCGCTCAAAAGTGGCGGCAGCATCGCGGTCGCCCTTGATCCGCTCAAGGATTTCCTCCGGCAGAGCCAGCCGGCCCAGCCGATAAGAGATATTGCCGGTGTGGCAGAGGGCGCTGGAAAGGTAGCCCTCCTGGATGTCGGAGTTCAGGTCGGTGTGCTTGCGGCTGCGCACCGCTTGGAGGAAATTCTCGAAGTGGTCGCGGGCGCCGGACCATTTTTTGATTTGCTGGCCGGCCTTGTCGAAGGCAGTGGCACTGCTGTAATTGGGCACCAGCACGTGGCCGCCTTCGCAGTGAATCAGCACGCCAATCTGCGCGCCCATCAAGCTGTCCATGTTTTTGTTCCAGCCGTCGCTCTGGAACTCCTTGCTCTTGGGCAGGCCGCGGACCTCGAAGATCAGCGGGGCCTGCTCGTAATCGTGATAGACAATCTGGGTGTTGGGCGTCTGGCCGTCGTCGTCGTAGCCGAGGCGGCCCCCAACGCTCCAGACGCGCGGGGAAAGTTCGTTGACGCCCAGGAACCAGCGGGCGATGTCCATTTGATGGATGCCCTGGTTGCCCAGGTCGCCGTTGCCGGTGTCCCAGACCCAGTGCCAGTCGTAGTGGAGGCGCTTGCGGCGCAAGGGCGCCAGGGGAGCCGGGCCGCACCACAAATCGTAGTTGACCTCCGGCGGGATGGCCTGTTCGCCCACGGTCTTGCCGATGCTGTGGCGCGGCTTGTAACACAAACCCCGCGCAACAAGGACCTTGCCCAGATTGCCGTCACTGACCCACTCCACCGCCTCCCGGAGGCCGTAGCTGGAGCGGCATTGGGTGCCGGCTTGCACGATCTTGCCGTGTTGACGCGCGGCTTCGACGGCCTTGCCGCCTTCCCACACGTTGTGGCAGACGGGTTTCTCCACGTAAACGTCTTTGTCCGCTTGCACCGCCCAGATCGTCCCCAGCGCGTGCCAATGGTTGGGCGTGGCGATGGACACGACGTCAACGTCCTTGTTCTCCAGGAGCTTCCGGATGTCGGTGTAGCCTTCGACGCGCTCGTTGCGCTTGGCGGCGGCTTCGACGCCGGCGTTGAGGATTTTGGAGTCGGAGTCGCAAAGCGCAACGAGGCGCGCGCCTTTGCTGGCCAGCTTCCGAAAACCATCAATGTGGTCGGCGCCGCGCCCGCCAAAGCCGACGACCGCCACGCGGATGTCGTCATTGGCGCCGGGCACGCGCGCCCAAGAGTAAGCCGGCAGGCCGAGGGCCCCGGTTGCCAGCAATGAGCTTTTGAGGAAGGAGCGACGAGTGAGTTGGTGCATAGCCTTGGTTATTGGATTGAGGGTGGCGGGCCAGACAACGCGCCGCGCCGGCAAGCCGGCGCACTCCAAACGCTTCGCGCTGTGCGGTCCGATGAGCATCTTCGCTTCAGGTTGGCCGGGACTGGTTAGAGAGAACGTCGCAGGCGCAGGATTAGGATCAAGATTGGGATTAGGAATGGGAGGCAGGCTGTGCGCTGAGTCTAACGGGAAATTGGCTGGCCGGGCGGCGGCGTCACCCAGTCGGCGTATTGTCCGGCCACGTCGGCTTGCTTTTCATCGCCCCGGTGGAAGTAGAAGCGGTATTTGAAGGTGACCTTCTGCCCCGCCGGGACGACCAGCTTGCCGGTGCCGGGTTGCTTCTTCTCAAAGTCGTGAACGCCGAACGGATTGGCCGCAAACAGGCCGTAATCGCGCACGTGCCACCAGGTTGGGAACCGCGGGTTCTGCGGATGGTCAAGGATGGCCACGCCGACCGTTTGGCCGTTGACCGGGCCGTAATAATCGCACCAGCGCGCGCGCTTGCCCCAGGCCTCGCCGTCCCTGACGCCATCATTGTTCACAATGTGGCCGGCGCCAGGCTTTTTGTCTTTGACCAGGCGCATGGACTCGGCGACGCGGATGGCCATGGTGCCTTCCTTGGTATCGCCGAAGGTCAACTCGCCCTGAGAAGCGTGAATGGTGATTTCAAAGTCCATCATGCGGTCCTGCTTGCGGTTGTACACGCGCACGATTTGCTCGCTGGTGGCAACCAGTGTTCCATCCGCCGCGACGAACTTGTTCTGGGACCGGAACTGGCCGTAGTCGGGTCCGCTTTTGAAGGCAACGAACTTGTCGTGGACGATCTTGCCGGCCTTCGCGTCTTCAGACCAGAAATCATGGCCATTGATGTCGCCGTGCGCCCACCAGAGGGAGCGATGGTGCTTGTGGTCGTGCTCCTCGCCTTCGACTTCTTTCATCGGCCAATTGCGCGTCATGGGCGCTCCGCCCGGGCCGGTGATTGGGTAGAAGTAGGGCCGGGGCACGTCCTTGTAGTGGTACTGCGCAAACAACTCGCCGTCTATGGTGATGCTGACCTTGTCGCCGAGGTTGGTCACCCGGACCCCCCTGGGGTCGCCGGCCAAGACGACCGGCCCCGCTGCCGGGAGCAACAGCCCGGCCGCCAGCCACCACGCAGAAGCAAAACGCATCAATCGCGGTGCTCGTTTCATCGCGGCTCAGGTTAAGGGCCAGACGCCGGCGGGGTCAATCGCAAACAGGGGGGACAGGACGGACGAGGGCGCCCGAATGACTTGCGAGCGGCCTCAAAGAAACCCTGCCGCCTCAGCGCGCCGCAGGCCGGATGCCAGCCGTGGCTCCGGTGCCCGGAAACGACTTGTCGAACTGCCGGAAGCGAGCTAGGTTGAGGGCCGTGAAGCTGCGGTTGGAAAACCTGCCGGCGAGTCTGCGGCCCTACCAGGAGGCTCTGGTGCAATGCCTGGAGGCAATGAACCAAGTCAAGCCTTTGCGTGAGGTCTATCTGTTTGGCTCGCACGTGCGCGGCCAGGCAGGCCCCGATAGTGACGTGGACCTGTGCCTTGTAGCGGAGGGGGCGGAGCGGCAGGTCCACACGGCCCAACAGTTCCGGCGGGCGATGAGTGAGATTCGCCCCAAGCCAGCCTTCACGCTGGTGCCCATCGCCCCGCAACGCCTAGCCGAGAAGCAAGCGGTGGGCGACCATTTTTTCCAAACCGTCCTTAGCGAAGGAGTTCTGCTTGCCACGGAGGACTGATTCCAACAATCCGGCCGACTGGCTCTGGATTGCCGAGTCGGCCCTGGAAGCGCTTTGGATTGTGTGCGAGCGCCAGGTCGGTTATCTCCTCTGCCGCAGCAAGCTTGCGGAAGCCTTGGAGAAAATCCTGAAAGCGGAATTGACCCGCCTCGGCTGGTTCCTGGAGCGGACCCATGACCTGCAAAGGCTGCGCGATGCCTTGGTCGCCCGGGGCTCCGATCTGGCCGCTCGCTCGAAACCGCTCTGCGACAACATGGCCGAATTCTACTTCACCGACCGCTATCCCGGTTTTGACATGGAAGAGCCAGACTGGCCCGCCTTGCGCCTTCAACTGGATGAGGTGTCCGGTCTCCTGGCGACAGTGAAGCAACGCGTGGCGGCGGGCGGAGGTTGAGGGAGGCCCTGGAGTTCTGGCAGGCCGCCTTCAGCCGGCCCTCTGCAGGGCTTGGAAGCTGCGGCGCGCCAAGGCTCGCCAGAGCGCCAGTAGAGCCAGGAGACCAACTAGCAGTTTCCCGACGGTCACCAAATACCACCCCTCGAGCCCAGGCAACCACTGCCACCCTGGAATGCCCGCGCTCACCGAGGAGAAGCTAAGGAGCGCAGCCGGCAGCCAAGGCAGCCACAGCCCGAAGCCCAAGCTCAGCGCCACGCCGGTCAGATAATGGCGGGAACGGAGCGAGAAGTACAGCCCGACGATTGGCAAGGCCAAATAAGTCGCCAGCAACTGGATGGGGAAGCGGTAGCGATCCCAACCGGAGCTTGGAATGCCCAACCAGCGCCGGTTCCACCAGGTGTCGTCCACCCCGTACCAAACCAGCAGCAACACCAGCAACGCGGGCAAGAATTGGCCCCAGATGCCCCGGAGCCGCCCGGCGATGATCTGGCTCACGCGCAGCGGCGAAACCAGGATCAGCTCCAACGCGCCGCTTTCACGTTCGCGGCGGAAACTGCCGGCGGCGCTCAAGACCAGCCCAAGTGGCACCACGAACGCCAATTGGTCTTGCGAGCGCACCAAGCCGTAGATACCCGTCGTCAGCAGGAGGCACTCGGCCACGATCAGCCCCAGGCACAGCCCCCATTTGATCAGGCGCGCGCTCCAGGCGTACTGCTGGAGCCAGCCGATGGGGTTGCGCTCAAGCATCCGCCGCATCCGCCGCCGGAACTGGCCCTGCCAAAAGACCGGGGTGCAGAACGTCTGCAATCACCACTGCTGGCGCGCGGTGCGCTCCTTATCCTGCCAGCCGCTTTCGATGCGGCGCGCGGCCAGCAGGACGGCGAGGACCGCGGCGAGCAGGGCGAGCCCGGTTTCCCCAGCGTCAACCCAGGCCTCATCGAGTGCGCTGCCGCCCGCGGTGCCTCTGTAGAAGCCCGCAAGTTGGCGCGGCAAACGACGCCCGATCGGCAGCCCCAAAAACGTGCCCGACAGGCCCAGTCTGAAGCGGCCGACGTAGAAGGCGTCCAGCGCGTGGAACCCCACGGCGAAGGACAGGCTGAGAATCAAGGCGAGCAACAAGGCTCGGTTCCACTCCCGGCACCAGGCGGAGGCAAACAGTCCGGCCGCCAAAGCCAGCAACAGCGCCCGGCCATCGGCCAACACCGAGAAGAAAACATCCCCGGCGGTGATCCCGCCCATCAGCAAAGGCACCACCAGCACCGGCGCGGCGGCGGCCCAAAAGCTCAGCGCCCGCAGGGCATGAATGGCGCTCTTGGCTAGCGCGATGTCTCGCCCGGTCAGCGGCGTCAGGAACAGCAGTCCCAGCGTTTCCTCCCGTTTCTCGCGGCTGATGCAATCAGCGGTCAGGACTGGGACGGCCAGCCAGATCGCCCAAAAGAAAAAGCGGTTCAGCAACCAAAAGAGGACCGGCCCCATGTCTGGCGAAAAGAGCCGAGGCTGGGCCAGCCTCAAAGGCAGCGCCAATACCAACACCAACGCCCCGGCGCCCAGCACGCGCAGCCAGTAAGTCGAGGCCTGGCGCGCCTGGGCCTGCAACTCGCGCGCAATGACGGGTGTGACAGTCACGGTGCGTGATGCGCGATGCCAAATGGAGTTCTCAGGTTGTCAAGTTGTCAGGTTCGGTCCGCCGCCGTGCATCGGCGCCGCGAGCCTATGTCCAACTTGATGACCTGATAACCTGAAACCCTGATAACCAATTCGCCGGCCCTCAACCCTCAACCCTCAACCGCCTATTGCGTCTCCCCCCTGGTCACCCGCAAAAACACTTCTTCCAGGCCCAATTCGTCTTCCCGCAGTTCGAGGAGTTTGGCGCCGCCTCTGACCAACACCTCGGCCACCAGGCTGTAGTCGGTGTCGTGGTCGCTTAGCGTCACCTTGATCCGCCCCTCGGCGGCAACCGCATCCACGACCTCGGCACGGGCTTTGAGCATCTGAATGGCTGGCTCGGGCTCGCCCGCCACCCTGACCCACACCACCCGGCCCGGGGCCAGTTGGTCGCGCACGCCCTGGACGGGGCCGGTGTAAATCAATTTGCCCTTTTCGATGATGGCCACGCGGTTGCAGAGGCTCTGGAGCTCGCTCAAGATGTGCGAAGAAATGATGATCGTTTTGCCCAGCTTTTGGAGTTCCGACAGGATGGCCATGACTTCGATGCGGGCGCGCGGGTCCAGGCCGCTGGCCGGCTCGTCGAGCAAGAGCACCAGCGGGTCGTGGATGAGCACGCGGGCCAGGCCCAGGCGCTGTTGCATGCCCCGGCTCAAGGCCCCGATGAGCGCCCCCCGCTTCTCGGTCAGCCCCACCAGCTCCAGCACGTCATTGACGGTTTTCTCGCGCTGGGAGGAGGGAATCTTGTAGCAAGCGCCGAAAAAATCGAGGTACTCGGTCACTTCCATGTCCTTGTACACCCCAAAGAAGTCGGGCATGTAGCCGATGACGTGGCGCACGGCGTCGGCATCGCGCACGACGTCATGGCCCAGGATTTCGGCGCGGCCGCCCGAAGGGCCCAAGAAGGTGGCCAAAATGCGCAGGGTGGTGGTTTTGCCGGCGCCATTGGAGCCGATGAACCCGAACAAGTCGCCGCGGTTCACGGTCATGCTCAGGTTGTTCAAGGCCACCGTCGGCCCAAACAGCCGCGTCAAATTGAAGGTCTCGACAGCAACAGTTGGTTCCATTGTTAAAAGGGAAATTGAGAGGGTTTTGAGTTGAGAGTTGAGCGGCGCGTAGTGGCCGGCTTGGGCTGTCGCTCAACTCTCAACTCATTTGACCTCTCAACTCTCATCGCACACCTCTCACGGCCCTCCCTTCTTGACTGGCACGGCCAGCCGCAGCATGGCGTTCTGGCTTGTGCGCGGCGGGTTGAAGCGGCGCAGCGGGCTGCTGGCGTGCGAACCGCCGCCGTCCCAGGCCAGGATCACCGCGTCGCCCCGCCCGACCAACGGGCTCAAGTCAAGCCCGGCCGGATAGACGAAGCTGCGCTGCATAGGATCAAAGCCCTGCGCATAGCGGAGGAAAGATGCGGCGATGATACTCGCCGGCGCCAGTGGCAGCCGGCTGCGCTGGTCCCGGCCGAAGGCCTGCCGCCGCGAGTCGGCCACGTGGGAGAACTGCTGGCTGGCACTCTGCGCGTATTCAGCCAATGGCTGGCCGCGGTCGGGCTCCAAAACCGTCGTCTTGCTCTTGCCGGCGTCCAGTTGGCCCAGTTCGTAGAGCCGCCCCTGCCAAGCCGCATACACGTTGGTGAGGTGGCGGGGCAGACGATTCTGCGCGGTCAAACTCAGGCGCGTGCCTTGCAGGGTGGCGGTCGCCGACAGCGGGGTGTCGGCCGGTTGCTCCCAGTCACTGACGTAGAGCAGGCTTGTCCAAACGGGCACGGCGACGTCGGCCAGGAAGCCTCTGGGGCGCATCTCGATGTCGCTGCGGCCGGCTTCTGAGGCGCCCCGCCAGGCCCCCACGAACTCCGTGCGCACCGTCGCGTGCGGCTGCTCGCTGCCCAACCTGTACCTCGCATTCACGGAGGAATACAGGGAGGCGTAAGTGCGCCCGCGCAGTTCAGCTTGCTCCCCGCGCGGCAACACGTCCACCAACTGAAGCTCGTTCCATTCAGTCTCGCCCGCCCGCAGCTTGTAGCCGATGTAATAGATCAGCAACGAGAACAGCAGGACGTAGGCCGGAAAGGTCAACCAAGTGAGCATCTGGCGGTTGATGCGTTTGAGCCACCACTGGTCAAGCGGACCGATGACCACCAGGTAGATCACCAGCAGGCCCAGGAGCCACTCGACCGGCAGCTTGCGCACTTGGCGCGTGTCAATCATCGCCCCAAACACGCCGTCAATGCTGGTGGTGCCGTGGCCGTAGGCCCGCGGTGACTCAAAGATCTCGCCGGGCAGGTTTAAGAGCCGCGCCCAGAACCACGGCCGGTTCTTCCACGAGCGAAAAGGCTCGCGCTCCGGGCTGAACAACAGGGCGGTGACTTGACCCCGGCCCCGCGCCGCTGTCACGGCCAACGGGCTTTTGCCCAGCGCCAGCGTGACCTCGCCGTCCCGCAACGAGCCGGTGAACACCACAAAGCCTGTCTCCTCGAAGGCGCTGTCGGTTTGCAGGCGGAAGTAAGGGTCGGCGGAAGTGGCGGCCGGCGGGCGGGCGGCCGGCAAACCAGCCGGTCGGGCGGGCCGCCGCACTGAGGACGCACCCACTCCGCCGGCGCGCTCCTCCGCCCCGGCGGTCGGGCCCGCCTGGAGCCAGGCCTGCAAGGCGCCTCGGCTGTAGTTGGTGGCCGCCCCGCTCAGCTCGCAAGGGAACAACTCGCGCAGCCAGGGGGTGGCGCTGACATCTTGGGCCTGCTCGGTGCCGACAATCAGGTGGCCGCCCCCGTGCACCCAAGCCACCAAGGCGTTGGCTTGGGGGCCTTTCAATTCGAGGGCCTTTTCGGAGTTGAGGTAGATCGCGTTGAGACCTTCCAGGGCGATGGGATTGTCCGGGAACTGCTCAGCGATCAGCCGCGCGACCAGCGGGCTGTCACTGCGGCTGGCCGCCCCAGGCGGAAAACTCGGCAAGCCGCCAAAGCTGCGCGGCAGCCCGCCCAAGAGGTAACTGTCCCAGGCCACGTCTTTGGTGCGCATCTCCAGCCGCTCCGCGCGCAGCTTGCCGCGCAGGTCCAGGAGCCTGGCGTCCCAACTGGCGTAGCGGCTGGCGCCGGCAAAGACCGGAAAGGAAAACCGCTTGCGGGTGTTGGTGGGCAGTTCGATGGCCAGCCGCCGGGTTTGGCCCCCGCCCAACTGGCGCGAGGACAGCTCGAACACCGCGTCAAACGCCGCCCCGTCGTTGAACACCTCGCAGGCCACCGGAAACCAGCCGGCTTCGCGCACGACACCGTCGTTGGCGCCGCCGCTGCCATAACCGACGAACACGTCGAATTGTATGGCGGCCCGCCCGGCGCCGGCCAGCTCCCAGACTGCCGCCGCCAGGGCCAAATGCCACCGCCATTGGCGGCGCCAGCCCCGGAGCGAACAGGGCCGGCGAATATGCCCTCGGTTTCTCATTGCGTGACTTCGCACCGCCGGAGTTGCTGGCCGCATTTTAGGGCGCCCGGCTTCGGAATCAATGCCAATTGAGCCCCAAATTGCAAATCGCCAATTGCAAAGCTCAGATCCAGCGGCGGCGGCCGCAGGGGCCGGCGACAGGTTTCTTCTTGTGCCATCCCAGTTCTCATTCACACCCCGCTTCAGCGGGGTGACCCCGCGCCGCCTGCGTAGGCAACCGCTTCAGCGGTTTCTCGCGTCTGAGGCCGAGGCCGATGCGGGAAAAAACCGCTGAAGCGGTTCCAGTCTCCCAGGCCGGCCAGTGACACCCCGCTGAAGCGGGGTGTGAATGAAAATCGCGTGCCAACGCATGGCTGGGTTCATTTTGCCTTCTGCAATTTACAATTTGCAATTCCCACTTCGCAGCCCGCACCATCCGCTCCATGCGACCCGCATGGCTTTGGCTGGCGCTGACCGGCACTCTGCTGTTTGACCCCTGGGCCTGCCGGTGCGCTCAATCAGTTTCCGGCCCGGAGCGCGCCGCAGTGTGGCTGGCGGACGTTCCCGGCGGCAGCCCGGCGCTCGCCCGCCAACTGGCCCAACAGGTTCAAGCCGCCGGTTACAGCGTCACCTGTTTGGACAGCATTACCCTTACCAACCTCACGCGGGCGGCGGAGGGGCCTTTCGATTTGCTCGTGTTGCCGGGGGCGTGCGTGCTGCCCGTTGAGGCCATTGCGCCCGTGGAGACGTTTCTGCGGCAAGGCAGGCACTTGTTGGCGCTGGGACTGCCGGCTTGGCAAACGCCCGCCTTCCGCCTCGGCGACCGCTGGCTTACGCGGGCCGAGTATGAACGCACGCTGGCCGCGCAGCCGCCGGAGCGGCGCGTATTCGACTTCGCCAGCGAAGACCTCGCGCGCTGGACGCGCCAGTCCAACAACCCTCACTCGGCAGCCAAGGCGGAAATCGTCCGCGACGGCTCAGTCGCCGCCTTGCACGTGGTCATAGACAACTTGAACGGTTGGGACACCCTGGCCGGCCCGCCCTTGGCCGGCGGCTTCGCGCCCGGCCAGAGCTTGACCTGCTTCCGCGCCAAGGGCAGCCCCTGCACCCGCCAACTGGCCCTGGAATGGCAGGAACAGGATGGCTCGCGCTGGATTGCCACCGTGGATTTGACCAACACCTGGAGGAACTACGTCCTGCCCCCGGAAGCCTTCCGGCCCTGGCAGCCGCCTCCCGGGCGCGGCGGCGTTGGCGACCGCCTCAATCCGCAACGGGTGGCGCGGTTGATTGTCGGCTTGGCCCATTCGCACTTGGCACTGGCACAAGGCCGACATGAATACTGGTTTGCCGCGCTGGGCACGGCCACAAATCCCTTTGGCGACGCGGCGTTGCCGCCTGACCCAGTGCCGCCGCGCCTGGAGTCGTTCTCGCCCGGCTACCAGTGTTATCCGATCAGCACGCCGGTCGTCGTCAAGCCTCGCCCAGAATTGAACCTCCTCGAACCTCCCGGCGCCGTCGTCAGTTCCGAAACCTTCGCGCGCGTGGCCGGTCTGACGGCGTTGCACCCGCGGCCGCGCGGGGTCGGTTTTGCCCAAGATCGCCCCTGGCGCTGGGAGCCCATCCTCAGTGCTTACGACCCGCAAAGTGGCGATTACCGCGGCGCGGTGGCCGTGCTCGTCGCCCACGTCAAGCCGCCGTTTAAGGGCGGTCTGTGGGGCTTGTTTGCGCCGACAGGCGCCGACTTCTACGAGCAGCCAGCGGCCCGGAGCCAGCTCCATGGCCTGTTGTCGCGGATGCGCGCCGGGGTTTTGTTGCAGGAAGGCGGCAGCGAGTTCTTCACGGTGTTTCCAGGGCAACCGGTCCGCCTGGGGGCGCGGGTGGTGAACTTCGACCGCCGGGACCGCGCTGATTTGGCTGTGCGCCTCACGGTCTTGGCGCGGCTTGAGTCGCGTGAGCTTCTGCGGCGCGAATGGCCGCTGACGGTTCCCGCTGGCCAGGCGCAGACGGTGGAAACAACGTGGCAACCGGCCAACTGGCCTGCCGGCGGCTGCGTCGTGCAGGTCGAACTGCTCGCGGGCGGGCAGCGCATTGACTGCCTGGACCACGAGTTGAACCAGTGGCAGCCCAAGGCCAAGCCCGCCTTCATCGAGGCGCGCGACGGCGGCCTGTGGCTCCAGGGCAAACCCTGGAAGGCCCACGGCGTCAACTACATGCCTTCCTCCGGCATCGGCGTGGCCAGCGACTATTTCGAGTATTGGGTGGACCGCGGGGCCTATGACCCGGAGGTAATCGAGCGCGACTTGGAGCGCATCAAGGCGATGGGCCTGAACGCGGTCAGCGTTTTTATCTATTATCGCTCGCTGGCCGCGCAACATCTGCTTGATCTGCTCTTCCGCTGCGAACAGCTTGGCCTGCGCGTCAATCTGTCCTTGCGCCCCGGCACGCCGATGGACTTCCGCTGGGCCGAAATGAAGGCCCTGATCGAACATTACCGCCTGGCCCAAAACGACGCTGTCTTCGCCTACGACCTTGCCTGGGAACCGAGCCACTACGACCACAACTACCAACAACAACACTACGCCGGTGCCTGGCAGCAATGGGTCCTTAAGCGCCACGGCTCGCTGGAGGCCGCCGAACAATCCTGGGGCGTGCCCGCCCCCGGCGCCACTCCGCACTCCGCACTCCGGATCAAGGAGGAGGGCTGGCTTGGCGCCTTGGCTTATTGCGTCCCCTTCACCCTGACGCTCTCCCCCAGTGGGGGAGAGGGGACGCCCCGCAGTCCGCACTTCGCCGTTCCTCCGATGACGCAGCTCACCCAGGACGGCCCCTGGCGCAAGCTGGTGGCCGATTACCGGGCGTTCCTGGATGATTTGCTGCGCGAGAAGTACGCGGAGGCGCGGCGGCTGGTGCGTTCGATTGATCCAAACCATCCGGTCAGCTTCAGAATGCAGCACGCTGGCGATCCCACCCTCAACCGGGAGCAGATGCTCCCCTACGACATGTTCGGCCTGGCTGAGGCGGTGGACATCTGGGAACCGGAGGCCTACGGCCGCATCGGCGACTGGGAGCGGGTCAAGCCCGGCCATTTCACGGCGGCTTATGCGCGGCTCTGCGACCCGGCCAAACCGCTGATCTGGGCCGAAATGGGCTACAACACCTGGGACATGAACCTCATGGCGCCGCACCCGGAGAAGCTGGATTTCGCCGCTCGCTTCTATGCCGACTTCTACCGCCTGCTGCGCAACTCGGGGGCCGACGGCATTTTTTACTGGTGGTATCCGGGCGGCTTCCGGCTCTATGAAGACAGCGACTTCGGCATCATCAACCCCGACGGCACGGCCCGGCCCGTGACCCGCGTCATCCGCGCCGAAGGCCCGGGCTTTCTGGCCGCGCCCAAGCCCCCGCCGCCCAGCCAGTGGATTGCCATTGACCGCGACCGCGACGCCCGCGGCCTGTATGGCGTCTATGAAGCCGTCAAAGGCCAATACTGGCAGGCAGTCGAGCGCGGCCAGAGCGTGGGGCTCAAGTGGGAGCGCAAACCGGGGTCAAGGTAGGGCGCGGCGTCCTCAGTTCCAAATCCTAGTCTTGATCCTAATCCTAGCCAAAGAGATTTGAAATTTCCAAACCTGCGAGACAACTTTACGACATTTTCAACGTCAGATACTAATCCGTGATTCGTGATTCGTGATTCGTGAAAATCGCTCCAGCGCAAGGAGCCGTGTTCAAGTGTCACTCATCACGTAACGGCCATCAACCATCCACCATCAACCATCAACTAAGCTCCGCCTCCATGCCCTTGAGCCGGCCACGCGGGCCAACGGGCCTGGGCTGCGCGCGGCGGTGTGGTTCCAAGGCTGCACCTTGGGCTGCCCCGGATGTTTCAACCCCCGCGCCCACGACCCGGCGGGCGGATTTGAGACCGACACCGCCACCGTCGCGCAGCAACTGCTGGCCAACCCGCACGGCATTGAGGGCGTGACCTTCTCCGGTGGCGAGCCGTTTCAGCAGCCTGGCGCGCTGTTGGATTTGCTGAAGCGGTTGTCGAATTCGCCGCTGAGCAAGCTGGCCTTTTCGGGCTACACGCTGCCGGAGTTGGAGCAACTGCCGCTGGGGCCGGAGATTCTCAGGCGCCTGGACGTGCTGGTGGCCGGGCGCTACGTGCAGGCCCTCCACCTGGGCGGCGGCCTGCTGGGTTCGTCGAATCAGCAAATCCACCTGCTGACCGGGCGATACCGCCTGGAAGACTTCTCCCGCGTCCCTGCCGCGGAAGTCATCTTGCACGCCGATGGCCGCGTCACGTTGACCGGCATGGCGGCGTTGCGGCTGGAGCTTGCGGAAAACGATGAAAAACGCCGAAAGACGAATTAGGAGATCAGGAAACCAGGAAGAGAAACCTTCGTGAGTTCCAGAGTTCCCAATTCAAAGCGCGGAGTGAATTCTGCGCTCCGTCACCGGGACGGTTCCCAGCGGAGTTCGGCCACCACCGGCAAATGGTCCGAAGCGTAGGATGAGGGCACCCAAGCCTTGAGGGGCGTCAGCGGGCTGCCCCGGAGAATCCAGATGTAGTCAATGCGCTTGGACGGCCGCTCGCTCGTGATCGTGAAGCCATCGCCCTTGCCAACTTCGGCCCACGCGTCATCGAACTGCTCGCGCATGGCGCGACAAGTCCGGCTGTCCGGCTGGTCGTTGAAGTCGCCACAGAACACGATGGGCAGCCGCCCGTATTTGCCGATGAGCTGTTTGAACTCGGCCACGTTGTGCAGCCGTTCGGCATCGTCGCGGCGGTAGTCAATGTGCGTGGTCATAAAGAGCAGTTCCCGGTCGCCGACGTTGAGCAGCACTTGCATGACGCCGCGCTGCTCGTTGGTGCGGAGCATCTCCAAGTGGGTGTTGGTCCATTTGACGATGGGAAAGCGGGTGAGCACGGCGTTGCCGTATTCGCCGCCCTGGAAGTGAAAGTTGTTGCTGAAGACGCAAGTCAGGCCGGTGAGCGCCGCCAACTCGGCGGGCGAGTCGCGGCGCTGCGTGCGGCGAACGCCTTTGTCCACCTCTTGCAGGCCGACGATGTCCGCTTGGGCTTGCGTAATCACGGCGGCAATGCGCTCCAGGTCAATCCGGCTGTCGGCGCCTTCGCCGTGGTGGATGTTATAGCTGATCACGCGGAAGGTGGCGGGCGTGACTTGTCCTCTGGGACTAGCGCAACCGGCCGCAACCAATGCGAACACCAGCGCGGCGATGCGCCCCAGCCTGCGGTGCGGGCTGGCCGCTGCCGCTGGCGAGCGTGCCGGCAGCGAGCGCCCCTGGAATGCCCCCCGACTTGCGGTCGCCGAGGCCCCGGTCAGGCCGTCGCTTCTTCTCTGGTTCGACAGATGTGTTCGCGAGCGCATACAATCAGAACTATTGCGCGCGCCTAGGTTGAACCCCAGCCAGCGGCGGCGCAAGCTCCTTACGCCTGGACTGGATTGGTCTGCCCTTGCCGGCAGAGTTCCGGCGCGAATATGAACGGCGCCACGCGCCCCGGATGGTGACCGCCGCCCAGAAGGCCATGCAGCGCGCGAGCCGGTGATAGGGCTAGTCTCAGTCCGCGCGGGGCGTCAAAAGGCGGTTTCTGTCACTGATACGCGCCCCATTTTTCACCTCGCCTGACGGACCCAAAGCTCTAGTTGCAGGAGCACGAGCATCGGCGGCAAACCCACCAGCAGGTGGCGGGGCTGAACAAAAGTCTGCGTGGCTGCGGACAACAAGAAGCCACAGGGAACTCCCAAAAGAGTCAGATACCATTTCAGGCGCAGGAAGCCCCGTACGACCATCGAAATCGCGGAAAAGTAGGCGAAAAACGTCAGGAAATAGGCCCGGAGGTGGCCGGTAGCACCTTTGAAGAACTCCGGCAGCTCATCTGCAGCCGTCTCGCCCTTGGCAACCCTGAAAGACGTCGTTGTCGTTGCCCACGCGACAGCCAATGCGAGCATATAAGCCAGGAAGTGCATGCCCTTTCGGCAACTCGCGCCGGACAACCTCGCGCCTATGCCGGCGGGAGGCGCAAGGTCGTGTCCAGCGGTTCCACCTCGGCCAACTCCCGCCCGCCGGTCCCGCCGCCGAGCTTGAGCAGTTTCTCGCCGCTGGGGCGCACCATGTGCGCGTAGCTGCCAACGGCGTCGTTGAACGCGCTGTTCGCCTTCGCCAGCCCGTCACGGATTCGCTCCAGGTGGTCGGTAAACTTCGCCACGCGGGTGAAAAGCTCCTGCGCCGCCTCCGCAATGGCCCGCGCGTTTTCCGTCTGCGCGTGCTGCTGCCAGCTCACGCTCACCGCGTGCAACAGCGCAATGAGCAACACCGGCGTCGCTGGCAGAATCCGCTTTTGCGCCGCCCACACAATCAATTCCCGATCTCCTTCCAGCGCCGCGCTAAACAGCGATTCTGCCGGCAGGAAAAGGACAACGTAATCCAGCGCGTTCGGGAACTGCCGCGGATAGTCGCGCCTCGCCAGCTCGACCATCGTATTCTTGAGCTTTGCGGCGTGCGCCGTCAGCGCGGCGGTGCGCTTGCCCGGATCCGCCTCGTCCATCGCTTGCAGAAAGTCGAAGTCCGGCACCTTCGCGTCCACGATGATCACCCGCTCGCCCGGCAGCCGGACGATCAAATCCGGTTTGCCCTCGTCCCCTTTCGACTGCTCAACGAAATCGCAGTGCACGCTCATGCCGGCGGCCTCAACCACGCGCCGCAGCGTCTCCTCACCCCAGCGCCCGCGCGCTTGGCTGGACTTGAGCACGAGCCGGAATTGCTGCGTCTCTTGGGCGAGCGTCTGGCTCTGTTGGGCCAGGGTTTCGAGCTGCTTCTTCACTTCGCCCAAAGCCGAAGACTGCGCGGTCTCGCTTTGCTGGAGCCGCTGCTGGTAAACCTTGAGCTGCTCCTCCAGCGGTCTGACCAGCGTCTTGATGGCCTCCTGGCGCTGCGCCAAATCGCCCTTCGCGGTCTCCTGGAGTTTGGCCACCGTCTCGGTGACTCGCTCGATGAACTGCGGTTGCAGTTCGCGGAGCGTATCCACGCTCAACGCTTTGAACGCCGCGCGCAGGTCGGCCAGCGCTTGCTCCTGCGCCTCCTTGGCCTCGCGCATGGCCTTTTCGTGCAACGCGGCTTGGTCGGCCACCAACTTTTCCGCCGCGGCGCGGCTGGCCTCGGCAGCGGCGCTGGTCTTGCCGACCGCGGTCAACTGGTCGCGCAGTTGCGTCAATTCGGTCTCGCGCTGCGCGACCTGCTGGCGCAATTCGCTTTCGATGCCGCCCCGCCCGCGCCCCAGCAACCAGCCGATCAGCAGTCCCAGCAGGCCGCCCACGACAAACGCGATCAATAGTTGGACACCGAGAGGCATCTTCGATTTGCGAGTTCAGTGTTACAGTCCACGAGTGCGGTTTGGAATTCCGCCTTTGGGCGGTCCCTTCGCGCGCTGCCAACAGGCAGCCGGCTCAAGGCGGAACGTTACCCACTGGGCGTCAAAAAGGCAATTTCCTATCGGTTGCTTTTCTCTTCCGCGTTAGCCGGTTCTTTCGCCCAACGTAAAAGGCTAGTGCCAAGAACACCCCGCCGGTCAAGAACTCAACCAAGGGAGTCCAGGCGGCAACGGGCTTCTCCTTTGGGAAGAACGCATCAACTGCGAGAATACGACCCAAGATTCCCGAACAAACGGCGAACGCAAATAAACCTAGCCTGAGGATGCTCCAGTTCCTCTTATTCTGGCTCCGGACGATATCTGGCCTCGCATTCTTTCACGCATTCCCCGCCACTTGCGGTTTACCCGCCGGGCGTCAAAAAAGCTGTTTCCTGTCGGCTCAACCTGCGGGCATTAGCTGCCCGGAGCTGCGAAGCGGAGCTACCGAGAGGGTGGCCCAAGCGGAGCGGCCAGCCTCAAACCGTGCGGCACAAAGACCCTGAAATCCTGTTCATTCAAGGTCGCGATTTCGGCCTGGCCAACGATGGCGGTGGCCGCGATGAAGCAGTCGAACCGCGAGCCACGTCGCCGTCCGGTCTCGTTGAAAAGCCTGGCCGCCAACAGCGCTTCCGGTCGGCCAAAAGGCACAATCCGAGACTCCAACACCGCCTCCGCGCGATTGACTTCCAGCGCCTGAACCGGCCCGTTGAGGAATTTTGACCAGGCGATCGCACTGGCCGCAAGTGCCTCTCCAGCAGCAAGCCAGCCGTCCACCCGCGACGCCTGCGGTGAGCCTTTCACTAGCAGGCCGATCAAGTAGTTCGTGTCAAGATGAATCATGGCGGACACCGCTCCTCAACCGCCAACCGTTCTTCACCCAGGTCGCACAAATAGCTCTCCGCCTGGCTGGGCGTAAGCCGCGCGTCCTCTTGCAGGCGCCGTAGCGCCTCGCGCGGCCCCGTTTGGGCTTGTGCCGAAGCAAGTTGCGTCATTGGCATTGGCCGCAATTCCACCACCGCATCGCCCCGGCGGATTTGGACCTGCTCGCCGGCGAGCGCCAGCTCGAGCCACTGGGCCAGGCCCGCTCCCGCTTCCTCGACCGTCAAAGTTCGCATGAACCTATATTACGCAATCTCCTTCCTCCAGGCAAGGATTCACCCGCCCAGCGCCAAAAAAACAATCCCCATCAGTTATCGGCCCAGTTTCGCGAGCAGCAGTTCGCCAACGAGGCTTGGGTTCGCTTTGCCCTTGCTGAGTTTCATTACCTGGCCCTTGAGGAAGTTCAGGGCGGCGGCCTTGCCGGCCTTGTAGTCGGCGACTGTTCTGGGGTTGGCCGCCAGCACTTCGTCGCAGAGCTTCTCGATGAGGCCGGTGTCGCTCACTTGTGCGAGGCCGCGCTGCTCCACGATGGCCTTGGGTGATTGGCCACTAGCGAACATCTCGGCGAAGACCCCCTGAGCAGTGCTGCCGCTAATGATGCCGCTGTCCACCAGCGCGATGAGCTCCAGCATTTGCGCCGGGCTGAACTTGACGGCGTCCAGCGTGGTCTGCGATTCGGCCAGCTTGGCGCGGAGGTTGTTGATGAGCCAGTTGGCCAGCGCCTTGGGATTAGCCGACTGCCGGGCCATCCGCTCAAAGTAGTCGCCCAGCGGCACGTCGCGGACGAACGCCTCGGCGTCGGCGGCGGGCAATTGGTAATCGCGCATGAACCGCTGCTTGCGGGCCAGAGGCAGTTCAACCACCCGCTGGCGCACCGCCGCCAGCCAGTCCTCGGTCGGAGCGAAGGGCATCAGGTCTGGCTCGGGGAAGTAGCGGTAGTCGTGGGCGTGCTCCTTGGTGCGCATGGCTTCGGTCACGCCGGCGTCGTCGTCCCAGCGCCGGGTTTCCTGCGCCAGTTGGCCGCCCTTGGCCACCACGCCAACCTGCCGCGCGATCTCGAATTCCAGCGCGCGGCGCACGCCGCTGAAGCTGTTCAGGTTTTTGATTTCGATCTTGGCGCCCAGCATCGGCTGGCCGGCCGGGCGCACGCTCACGTTCACATCGCAGCGCACCATGCCTTTTTCCATGTCGCAGTCGCTCACCCCGCCATAGACCAGGATGTCCTTGAGGGCGTTGAGGTAGGCGTAGGCCATGGCGGCGCTGGTGATGTCCGGCTCAGACACGATTTCCAGCAAAGGCACGCCGGCGCGGTTGAAGTCCAACCCACTGGTGCGCTCGAAGTGGAGGCTTTTGCCGACGTCCTCTTCGAGGTGAACGCGGGTCAGGCGCACGGTGGTGAGGCGGCCTTCAAACTCGAAGTCAACGTGGCCGCCCAAGTTTGAGGGCCGGTCATATTGGGAAATCTGGAAATTCTTCGGCATGTCCGGGTAGAAATAGTTTTTGCGGTCGAACTTGGCGAAGCCGGCGACCGCGCAGTCCAGCAGCAGACCGGCCAGGGCCGTGAGCCGCAGGGCCTCCTCGTTGGCGACAGGCAGCACGCCCGGCAAACCGAGGCAGACCGGGCAGACGTTGGTGTTAGGCGGCGCGCCGAAGGCGTTGGCGCAGTTGCACCAAAGCTTTGACTTGGTCTTGAGTTGGACGTGGGTTTCCAGCCCGATTACGGCTTCGTATTCCATAACTCAGCCACGGATGAAACGCGGTTGAAACACCGATTGAGCCGGAGCGCCTGCGGCCTGGCGGCCCTCCTGATCCGCTTTCCCGCCTCGATCCCCTCACCCCTGCCCTCTCCGACGGGGAGCGGGAGAATCCAATTTACAATTTGCAATCTGCGATTCTCAATTTGCAATTCCCTGCCATCTCCACTCCCCCTCACCCCAGCCCTCTCCCAAAGGGAGAGGGGGAAGCGCCGTCTGCGTCTCTCCCAACCGGATCCGCCTTGCCACTTCCCTGCGCTGGAATCAGCTCGCGGCCCGCCCAGCCACGCCCTTGGTGGACTTGGAGACCTGTTTGGCCAGTTCTTTGGGCCGCAAGGCGCGGACGGCTCTGCCCGCGCGCCACATTTCCGAATTGCCCATTTCGTTCAATTCCTTGGCCAAGTCGTCCTGGTAATTGGGCTTGCCGCAGGCGGCCAGCACGCGGGCGGTTTCCTTGCCGGCCATCACCCGCTGGTAGAGCCTTTCAAACAGCGGCAAGACGGCCCGCTTGAACTTGGGCTTCCAATCCAGCGCGCCGCGCTGCGCAGTCGCCGAGCAATTGGCGTACATCCAGTCCATGCCGTTTTCGTCCACCAGGCGGATGAGGCTCTGGGTGAGTTCCTCGACTGTCTCGTTGAAGGCTTCGCTGGGGGTGTGGCCGTGTTGGCGCAGCACGTCGTATTGAGCTTCCATAATGCCGGCCAGCGCGCCCATCAACACCCCGCGTTCGCCCGTCAGATCGCTGAAGACCTCATGCTCGAAGGTGGTGGGGAACAGGTAGCCCGAGCCGATGCCAATCCCAATGGCCAGGCACCGCTCCTTGGCGCGGCCAGTGGCGTCCTGGGCGACGGCGAAACTGGAGTTGATGCCGGCGCCGGAAAGGAAATTGCGGCGCACCGAGGTCCCCGAGCCTTTGGGCGCCACCATGATGACGTCCACGTTCGCCGGCGGGATCACCTTCGTCTGCTCCTTATAGACAATCGAGAAGCCGTGGGAGAAATAGAGCGCGGCGCCCGGTTTTAAGTTGGCCTTGACCACCGGCCAAATCGCCCGCTGGGCCGCGTCCGAGACCAGCATCTGAATGATCGTGCCGCGTTTGACAGCTTCTTCGATCTCGAAGAGGCTCCGGCCGGGCACCCAGCCGTCCTTGCGCGCGCGGTCCCAGTCGCGTTGGAACTGGCTGGCCTGGCCGACGATGACGTTGAAGCCGTTGTCCCGCATGTTCAACGATTGAGCCGGCCCTTGGACGCCGTAGCCGAGCACAGCGATAACCTCGTCCTTGAGGACCTTGCGCGCGCGCGCCATCGGGAATTCCTTGCGCGTGATGACTTCTTCCTGCGTGCCGCCAAAATCAATCTGAGCCATGTTGTTTTGTTCCTTTCTATGGTGTGGTTTGCACACCGGTTGTCGGTTTTGATGTTAGAAGTTGCGTGCCGCGCGGCTGCCTTCACCTCCGCGGCAGGGCGACTTTGCCGGTGCGGGTCAAGTCAACCACCCCAAAAGGATTCATCAACTCGATGAATTTCTCCACCTTGCTTTCGTCGCCGGTGATTTCAATCGTCAAGCTCTTGGGCTGCACGTCAATGATCTTGGCCCGGAAGATGTCCGTGATCTGCATCACCTCGGCGCGCGTCTGGGAATTAACGGCGACTTTGACCAGGACCAACTCACGGTCCACGTATTCGCCGTCGCGGAAGTCGTGCACCTTGATGACGTCCACCAGCTTGTTGAGCTGCTTGACGATCTGCTCCAGCGTGGCGTCGTCGCCCCGCGTGACAATGGTCATGCGGGAGCTGCTGGCATCCTGGGTCGGCGCCACGTTCAGGGTATCAATGTTGAAGCCGCGCCCGCTGAAGAGCCCCGCCACGCGGGTCAGCACGCCAAACTTGTTTTCCACCAGCACGGAGATGACATGTCGCATAATTGTTCCTCGGACTCGTGATACGTGATGCGTGAAACGTGACTCGTGAAAACGTGAACAATGTTCCCCGGCTTCCCCACGATTTCACGAATCACTTTTCACTTTTTCCGTTTCACTTTTTCCGTTTCACTTTTCACACGCCAAAGCAAAAGCCCGCGTTCCGATGGGACCGCGGGCGGCCTGCAAGCTGCGCGCCAAAGCGCCCGCCCGCGTCAGTCACCAACGACTGCGCCTACGACCAGCCGAGCCATGGCCCATTGATTCATCGCGGCGGCAACCTACCAAGCCTGGCCCGCAGGCGTCAAACAGTTTCGAGAAGGCAGCCGAGCATTGGGGCCACTCGCGAGTTGTGGACGACCGTAATCAGAGGCCGCTTCTCCGTCGCCCAAGCTCATCCCGAAGGGATGTGACATGAATAGCCGCAGGCGCCAGCCTGCGGAACACACGGCACCAAACCGATTGGCCCCGAAGGAGCCGGACCCTGCGAGCGGCGCAGCCGTCCAACCCCTTCGGGGTTGTGTCCTCCATTCAACGCCCACCCGCAGGCTGACGCCTGCGGCTATTCTCAGGCCCCTTCAGGGCCAACGGCGCCCCGACCACGTTGCTTATCGCCAGCAGGAGCACCCTCAGTTCCACGGAAATCGCCGAATCAGCAATGCCCAATCAGCAATCGCCAATCCGCAATCAGATATCAGCTCACCACTGGGCCAGAGGCACGGCACTGGGTGTCGGCGCGGCTTGGCCGGGGCGCGCCGGGGCTAAGAGGACGATCAGGCGCAGGTCGGTGACGTTGGTCAGGCTGACGGCGAGCTTGCGGAAGCCTTGGTTCCTGGCTTGGCGGTCGGGGTTGGGAGAAGACGGCAGCGGTTGGGCGTCCATGACGGTGAATCTGGCCGGCGCTGGGGAGAGGAGGCGGGCCTCGAGGGCTTGGCCGGCTTGCGAGAGGGTGGCCGAGCGGCCGTCGTCGCTCAACTTTACCTCCGCCGGCGTGTGGAAAAACCACCAAACCTCAGCGGGCCGCTCGGCCTGCACTTCGTCCTGCACGAGGACTTGTTTGCGTTGGAGCAGGGCGATGCCGCGCTGGACCGCGCGGGCGTGTTTGGCGTAGGCCGGGGTCAGGTCGGCGATGGCGAAAGCGCGCTCTGGCTGGGACTGGAAACGCGAGATGGGCGCGGCGGCGGCGGGGTCTTGGTCGGCGGCTTGGCCGGGGTTGATGACCAGCGTGTTGTGGCCTTCGGCGCGCAGACGGTAGTAGGTCCAGCGTTGGCTGCCGAAGTAAGCGGGGAGGTTGTAGTCGTCGGCGCCCAGGTCCACGGCCCAACGCGCGCCCAGGGCATCAAGCACGAACGTCCCCAGGTCGAGGTGGCTGTGGTTGGCCTTGTTGTCGCCGGCTTTCAAGCCGACGAACAGGGCCTGGCGGTCGTTCCAGGCGCTGCGGAGGGTCACGATCTCGGCCCCGCGAAAGTACTTGTCAAGTGGCGCGGCAGGTGCCTGAGCTTGGTCGGTGGGGGCGTCGTGCCAAAGCAGGTCTTGGGCGTGGGGCGAGGCCAGCGGGCGCTCGTAGTGCGCGTAGGCCGGGCGGTTGAAGCGGCGGGCCAGCCAGAGCATCTGGGGCGCGCGGAGGCTGTGGTCGCTGCCGTCGGCGTAGTTGAAAGTGCGCTCCAGCGGGCCAGTAAGGTAGATGGGGAACCAGCCAGTGTCGGCGAAGGCGGGCAAGCCGCTCAGCCCAAAGTCCGTGCCCAGCGCCGAAGCCAGGCCGGCAAGCAAAACCACGTTGTAGGAAGTCGCGTAGGCCCAATAGCCGGGGCCTTCGGCCCAAGCGCCGTCCGGAGCGAACTGGGCCATCGCCAGTTGGAGCGATTTGAGCCCGCCCTGCAACAGCTCCCCAGCCAGGGCGGGTTCCTCGTCGCCGATGGCCAGCGCGCCCACGCCGATGCCGCCGTTGCAGACTTGGTTCCAATTGTGGTGGGACTTCACCCACCAGCCGTAGGTTGGAGCGCCCTGGTAGGAGGCGAGGGCGGGCTTGAGGCCCTTCTCAATCATCGCTGCCCGCAGGGTGTCGCGCTGCTCGGCGGACCACACGTCGTAAAGCCAGTCGTAGCCGATGGCGAAGGCGTGGGTCATCTCGGCGGTGTCCAGAAAGTGGCGGGGGTTCCAGTCCTGGAACTTGGCGGCCGCGTCCAGTTCCTGCCAGGCGCGTTCAACGTAACGCCGGTCGCCCTCCAGGCGGTAGAGCAACGCAAGGGTATAGACGCGGTCGAGCACGCGGCGGCTGGTGGACAGCAACCGCAGGCCGTCCGGAATCTCATAGCGGGAAGGCGGTTGGCTCAGCAGGCGGCTGGCGCGCTCGGCGAGCCGCGCGTGCCATTCTCGGAGGGGCGAGTTCTCCTGGACTTGGCGCTTGAGCGCGGCGAAGTCGTCCGCCGACGCCAGCAGGCGCGGGTGCTCCTTGCGGAGCTTGGCCAGGATGTCCGCCGGGGCGGGGATGGGGATTGGCTGGGGCGGTTCGGCTCCAGGCAGCGCCGGGGCGCCGGCCAGGAGCACGCCAAGGAGAAGGCAAGAGAGGCAACGCATAATCTTAAGCTAAACGGGTCTCCCTACAATCGCGGCCGGCCTGCTACGCCGGGAGGCAGGAGTGAGCCACAAAACATCGAACATCGAACATCGAACACTGAACATCGAACATCGAACACTGAACGCGAACATGAGACTGCCACAACGGGCGTCCTGCGGCAAGGACAACCGCGCAAATGGGCAGAAGAGCGAAAGAACACGGACGAACGACCGCGGATTACGCGGATTACAC
>Ga0315268_10001107_pt1 | contig 31210 bp, 25 predicted proteins | sample C1_top_MG_FD_204535 | JGI IMG/M metagenome (GOLD analysis project Ga0315268, IMG submission 204535) | Sediment microbial communities from Yellowstone Lake, YNP, Wyoming, USA - C1_top | ecosystem: Environmental > Aquatic > Freshwater > Lake > Sediment | place: USA: Wyoming | collected 2017-08-01
CTTGGCCGGGCAGACCTCGTCGCGGATGTGCGCCAGGTACTCGGCGCGGAAGTAGCGCAGCGTGGTCAGCACCGGGTTGGCGGCCGTCTGCCCCAGGCCGCACAGCGACGTCTCCTTGACCAGCCAGCCCAGGTCCTCCAGCAGTTGCAGGTCTTCTTCGTTTCCCTTGCCCTGGCAGATGCGGCTCAGAATCTGCTTCAGCCGTTGCGTGCCTTCGCGGCAGGTAAAACATTTGCCGCAGGACTCGTCTTCCAGGAAGCCCATGAAGTACTTGGCGATGTCCACCATGCAGGTGTGGGAGTCCATGACGATCATGCCTCCCGAACCCATGATGGAGCCGGCCTTCTGCAGGCTTTCGTAATCCACCGGCAGATCGAACATGTCCACCGGGATGCAGCCGCCGCTGGGACCGCCGATCTGCACGCCCTTGCAGGAGCGGTTGCCGGGGATGCCGCCGCCGATCTCGTGCACGATCCGCTCCAGCGTGGTGCCCATGGGCACCTCGATCAGCGCCGTGTTGTTGACATTGCCCACCAGCGAGAACACCTTGGTGCCCTTGCTCTTGTCGGTGCCGATGCCGGCGAACCATTTGCCGCCGCGCACCACGATCACCGGCACGTTAGCCCAGGTCTCGACGTTGTTGATGCAGGTGGGCTTGCCGAACAGGCCCTGCTGCGCCGGAAAAGGCGGGCGCTGCTGCGGTTCGCCCACGCGTCCTTCGATAGAGGCGATCAGCGCCGTCTCCTCGCCGCAGACGAAGGCGCCCGCCCCTTTGGCAATGCGGATGCGGAAGCTGAAGCCGGAACCGAAAATGTCGTCTCCCAGAAAACCGGCCGCCTCGGCCTGGGCGATGGCCTGGTACATGCGCGTCACCGCCAGCGGGTATTCTTCGCGCACGTAGATGTAGCCTTCGCTCGCGGCCATGGCGTAAGCGCCCAGGATCATGCCTTCGATCACGCTGTGCGGATCGCCTTCCAGCACGCCGCGATCCATGTAAGCGCCGGGGTCGCCCTCGTCGGCGTTGCAGATGACGTACTTGGGCGAGCCCTTGCCCTCGCGCACCGCCTGCCACTTGCGGCCGGTGGGAAAGCCGGCGCCGCCGCGGCCGCGCAAGCCGCTGATGTCAACCTCGCGCAGCACCTGCTCCGGGGTCATCGAAGCCAGCGCCTGCGCCAGGGCGCGATAGCCGCCGCGGGCGAGGTATTCCTCCAGCGAGTCGGGATCGATCAGCCCGCAGTTGCGCATCACGATGCGAAGCTGGTGTTTGAACAGCGGCAGGTCGTTGTAGGGGCTGACCCCGGGCAGGGAACCGTCGGGGTGACCGTACTCGGTGAAAGCGGCGGTGAGGATGTTGTCGTCGCCGGGCATGTAGGCCAGGGCCCATTCCGGCTTGCGGCCGGTGGGCAGGGCGCGCACGATCTCCCGCGCCCGTGCGGGCTTCACCCGGCCATAGGTCACCCGTGCCTGTCCGGGGACCCAGACATCGAGCAGCGGTTCCTGAGAGCACCAGCCGATGCAGCTGGTTTCGGCGACTATGTAGGGCAGCTTTTCCCCGGCCACCTCTTCCCGGATCGCTTGCAGCACCTCGCCGGCGCCGGCCGCCTGGCCGCAGGTGGCCATACCCACGAGGATTTTGGGGCGGGTGGGATACAGGCGTGCCCGGCCGGCTGCGGCGGCCTTGTCCAAGTCCTCAAGAGTGCGGATGGGGAACAGGGAACTAGTCATGGGATGCACTCGCGGCGCCAACTTTGCTGGCCTCCGGCTTGGGCGGCCGGGGACGGTACTTGTTCAACACGCCCTTCACTTTTCCCTGCTCCAGGTGGGCGTAGGTATCTTTGTCGACGCGCATCACCGGGGCCAGGCCGCAGCATCCCAGGCAGCGCACCGGCTCGACGGTGAATTGCATGTCGGGGCTGGTGCCGCCGGGGCCCACATTGGCCTCGGTCTGGGCGCGCTCATAGACGCGCTCTCCGCCGCGCACGTGGCACGCCGTCCCCAGGCACACCTGCACCAGGTGCTTGCCGCGCGGCTTGAGGCTGAAGCAGCGGTAGAAGGTCGCTACCTGGTATACCTCGGAGATTGGCAGTTGCAGCTTGCGCGCCACCCGGCGCAGCGCTTCTTCGGGTAAGTAATAGTGCTTGGCTTGGATTTCCTGAAGAATGGGAATCAGGCTGGAACGGCGCTCTTCAAATTGGCCCAGAAGTTCTGGGATGACTTCAGTCTCCGTTGCCATAGGTATCTCTCAGCACTGCACCAGTCACTCCTTGGGACTGCGCCGCCACAGGAAATGGGTGCAGTTCCAGGCATCCACATGCCGCTGGAATTCCTGTTTCCCGGCAGAGTCCTTTTCTTTTTCGTCGGCTCCGACCACGTTACCCACGTAACTGGCCAGCTTGCGGCCCAGGTCTTTCTCTCCCAGGCGGTCGAACAAATCTTGTTCGGGGAGTTCGCCGCGGCCTTCACACAGCGGGCACTTCAGCAGGTGGTGGGCAGATCCCTTACCCTGGTCACTCATCCCGTTCCTCACCGCGGAGCGGCACCCTCGATCTGCATCGCTCTCCGCCAGTGCAACGGGCGATTACAGACCCCGCGCCGGGAAATTGCTGTGAGTTTAATCACCAGTTTTTGTGATAGCAGTAATCGGTTTTGTCGATAAGTGACATCTTTGATCCCTGCCCGCCCCTCTTCCGGTGGGGCCGGCCGGTGTTGGGAAGGCCTGGTTCCACCGGCTGATCACTGACCACCGATCACGGCGAACCGTGGGGGCGGAAATACGCAATTTTGTAGCCGGATACGTCACGCCATACTAAATATCCACAAGTGCGGTGTACCACATCGCAAAATCAACAACTTACCTGACTGTGTTCCCATCTTGGGGCGACTGCTGGCGGTACAAGACGTGCTCTGAATGCGGCCAAGTTTCCAGGGCGATGTGTCTTCAGCGCGGCCGGCTTGCGGGCCGGAGGGCCATCTGTTCTGTCTAGATTCCTGCGCTGCCGCGCGAGCGGATCGTCCCAACTAAATCGCCAAAGAGAAGGACATTGCAGACGCCCATGAGAACACAAAATGAGATTCTCGTCGTCGCGGCCGTCGCGCTCTGCTGCCTCGCCCTTTGCCTCCCCTCGTTCACGGCGGCGCAGGAAGCGACCGGCCGAATCGTGGGTCAGATCACCGATCCGCAGGGGGCCGTGATCGTGGGAGCGCGGGTGACGGTAACCAACGTCTCCACCCAGATCGCAAGCCGTGCGGTCACAGACAATGACGGGCTTTACCAGGTGCTGCACCTGGCTATCGGTAATTACACCGTCGCTGCCGAAGCCCAGGGCTTCCGCAAAACGGTGACCATAGCCTATCCGCTGGAAATCAACCAGGCGCTGAAAGTTGACCTGAAGCTGCAGGTGGGCGCCGCCACCGAGATCGTGGAAGTTACCGGCGACGCCGCCCTGGTGGAGACCGTTAACGCCACCCTGGGCAATTCAGTGACCTCGCGCCCCATCATCAACCTGCCCCTGAACGGGCGCAACGTGCTCGACTTGGCCATGCTGGAACCGGGCGTCACGGAATCAAACCCGGGTCATGACGGCATCGGCGATTTCAGCGTGGCTGGCGGCCGCATCGACTCCGTGACTTACCTGCTGGACGGCGGCATCAACAACAACCTGCTGCACAACGAAGTGGTGTTTGCCCCCAACCCGGACACGGTGGCCGAGTTCCGCATCCTGGAAAGCAACTACAGCGCGGAATATGGGCGCAATGCCGGCGGCGTCGTCAGCATTGTCACCAAGTCCGGGGGCAACAGCTTTCACGGCAGCGCGTTTGAATTCGCGCGCAATGACTTCTTCAACGCCAACAGCTACTTCAACAAGCGGTACGACCTGCCGCGCGAAGTGCTGAAGCGGCACCAGTTCGGCGGCACCATCGGCGGTCCGATCAAGAAAGACAAGGCGTTTTTCTTCTTCGGTTACCAGGGACAGCGCCAGAACAAGACGGAAAATCCCGGACCGCAGACCGGGTTCACTGACCGGGAAATCGTCGGTGACTTTTCGCAGTCGGCCGGAGCGGCCAACCTGGCGGCGTTCCTGGCGGCGAATCCGTACTTTCAGCCGAACGCGGCGCTGGCGGCGCAGGGGATCATTGACCCCTCGCGCATCAATCCCGCTTCGCAGAAGTGGATCGCGGCCGGAATTATCCCCCACAGTGCTGACGGCACTATCGTCAGCCAGGCGGGCGCCAAGGACAACCGCAACGAATACACCGGCAAGGTGGATTACAACCTCACCGACAAGGACAAGATCACCGCCACGCTGGGCATGAACAGAGTAGCCCAGACCTGTCCCTACGCGCAGGATAGCTGCGCCACCTCGGGCTGGACCAACTCCATTCCGTTTCCGGTGTCGTTCGACGTCAAGAGCTACTTCCTGAACGTGGCCCACACCAGGACCTTCACAAACAGAGTGTTGAACGAGTTCCGGGTGACGGCGCAGCGGCAGAACTTCATGCAGTACAAGCCGCTTGTCAGCCTGCCGACGGCGGCCGATCTGGGCGTGGGCATCACGCCTGATGAATCCACGGGCCCGCCCATCCTGTACTTCTATGACTCCGGGCTGAGCCTGGGCTTCAGCTATCGTGGCCCGACCGCGATGATCAACAACACTTTCGCGTTCTCCGATACCCTGTCGTGGGTGAAAGGGAAGCACAACCTGAAATTCGGTTTCTCCACATCGGCCTTCCAGAGCAACATCCATTACGACTTCTACGTCAACGGTGAGTTCGACTTCTACGGCTCCCAGGGTGTGGGCACCGGAGTGGAGTTCGCCGATTTCCTGCTCGGCATTCCCGACGAGTACTACCAGTTTGGCGCCGCGCCCTCCAACGTCCGCACCAAGGCCTTTGCCGGCTTCGCCCAAGACGAATGGCGCGTGAAACCCAACCTGACCCTGACGCTGGGCCTGCGCTACGAGTACAACTCGCCCAAGTACGATACCCTGGGGCGCTCCTTTGCCATCGTGCCGGGCGCACAGTCAACCCGCTTCATCAATGCTCCGGTGGGGCTGCTGTTCCCCGGCGACAAGGGCGCTCCCAACGGTGCCAACTTCCCCGACAAGAACGACTTCAGTCCGCGTATCGGCTTTGCCTGGGATCCGTTCGGCACCGGGCACACCAGTATCCGCGGCGGCGTCGGGCTGTTCTATGACGTGTTGAAGGCAGAAGATAACCTGCAATTCAACGGGCAGGCGCCGTTCTTCGGCTTCACCGACTTCAACTTTGGTCCGCCCGCGTATCCCGGTGCGATCCCCTACTTCTCCAATCCCTTCGGGGCCACCGGTGTCGTCAACCCGTTCCCCTCCAAGCCACCGGCACAGAACGTCGATTTTGACGCCGCGGGCTTCCTGCCCTTCGGTGGCGGCGGCGTGTACTTCGTCGATCCCCACCTGCGCACCCCGTACATGTACCAGTACAACCTCAGCGTGCAGCACGAGATCACGCGCAGCCTGCGCGCCGAGGTGTCCTACGTGGGCAGCCAGGGACGCAAGCTGACCGAACTGGTGGACACTAACCCCTTCATCCTTGGCACCGACACCCGGGTGCTGAATACGCAGCCGGACGCGCTGTCGTACAGCTGGAGCTACGCGGCAACGTTCCGCAACGCGGGCTCCCAGAACTACAACAGCTTGCAGACCAGCTTGAAGAAGCAGATGTCGAACCACAAGTACTTCGGCTCCAGCTACTTCACCCTGGCGTACACCTGGGCCAAGGGCATTGACACCGGTTCCGGGTTCCGGCAGCGGTCGTCGAGCGTGCCCTACTACAACCCGGCCCTGTTCCGCGCAGTGTCGGACTTCGACATTCCGCACCGGCTCACCTTCAGCGGCGGCTGGGACCTGCCCTTCGCCGACTTTGCCCCCTCCGCCCCCAAGCAACTGACCAAGGGCTGGAGCGTGTACCCGATCGTGACCGTGCGTAGCGGCTTCCCGCTGGACGTTCTGGCGCGCCTCTACCACCACCGGCGCGTCCCCGGGCCTTCGGGAGCGGGAGATTCGCAGTTGGTGCGCGCCGACCTGGTCGGGACTTCCATCGCAACCTTCGACCCCAGGAGCCAGAGCGATCCCGCCACCCTGGGGGCGATCTACTTCAATCCTGCAAACTTCGACGCTACCACGCTGGAGGCATTGAACGACGACGGCCTGGTGCCCACCGCCGCCCAGCGGACTTACGGCAGCCTGTCGCGCAACGCCTTCCGCGGACTTGGCCGCTTCAACTTCGACTTTGCCATCGCCAAGACCACCCCGCTGGTCGGCGAACGCGCCAAGCTGGAGTTCCGCGCCGAGTTCTTCAACATCCTCAACCATGCTCAGTTCGCCAATCCTGAAACCAATATCAACAGCTCCAGGTTTGGGGAGATCACCAGCACCTACGATCCCCGCATCATCCAGTTCGGCCTGCGGCTCACCTTCTGAGCTTTTGGCTTACTCACCGGAAAGGGCTGGGTCTTCGGCCCCGGCCCTTCTCATTGCGGAATTGCCGAACTGCGGAATTGCAGAATTCAAAAACCAGCCGCGGATTTACGCGGATCAACGCGGATCAGGAAAGAATCTGTGACCATCGGTGCAGTCCCTGGACTTTGCCATTTTCGCAGTTCGGCAATTCCGCAGTTCCGCAATGAATTGATCCGCGTTCATCGGCGTTGATCCGCGGCCGGCCGGCGGAATAAATTCCGCCGCTACACGCCCGGGAAGTAGCACATGGGCGTGTCCTTCGACGTGCGCAGCCCGGGCCGCATTTGGAACAGCGCGGGAATGCAGTTCACGGTGATGGCGGCAGTGGCCAAATCGCCGTGGATGCCGCCCGGGATACTCAGCGTCAGGTCGGGCGCGCCCTTGATGGTGGCGCTATCCATCGAGTCCGGCGCGCCCAGGTACATCTCCAGCTTCAGATTTACGTTCTCCGCGCCCTTGGCGTCCAGGCCGCGCGCTATCTGGCGCACGCCCACCACTTTGCCGGCGGGCACGTCGAAATAGTCGGTCTTGACCCGTTCTTTGGCCACCACCGGCTCGATGACCTCCTCAATTCGCTCCACCGCCAGCCCCAGCGCGTCGGCCACCATGCCCACCGACTCCGGCAGTCCATGGTGCTTGATGACTCCGGCCTTGACCTGCGCCTGGAACTCCTCGACCGTCATGCCCGAGCCGATCTTCTTCTGCAACGGCTGGCGGCGCCTGGAAGCGTTCACCACCCGGTGCGCGCCGGCGTAGGTAACGCTGTGGCAGGCCGTGGCCAGGGTCAGCAGGAGCTTGTCCATGGCGAAGCCGGGGTTAACGCCGGTGCCGAGCAGGGCCACGTTGTGCTTGCGGGCGGCCTCATCGAGCTTGCGGCTCAACTCGGGGTGCTTGCGGAAGGGATACGACAGTTCCTCGCAGGTCGAAACCACGTGCAACCCCGCCGCCAGGCACTCGAACAACTGCTCGGCCACCGACGTCAGATACGACGACGTAGTGTGTACCACCACGTCGGCGCCGGCCCGCAGCACCGCCTTGGCATCGGAGCTGATCTTCACCCCGATTTCGCGGTTGGCGCCCGCCACCGCGCCCAGGTCCTTGCCCAGCTTGTTGGGATCGACATCGATCGCGCCCACGATTTCCAGCTCCGGCTTTTGCAGCATCAGGCGAACCATGCCGGCCCCGATGGGACCGACTCCGTACTGAATGACACGGATTTTCTTCATCAAGAGCTCCAGGGATTGCGGAAATTGCCGGGGCATGGCCCCGTGCCAAAACCGCCTATGCTACCGCATCCGGCCGCCGCCGCAAACCGGCGCTTTTTCTGTAACCGCAGCCGGGCTGCCGGCATTTATTCGGCGTGGTGAGAAACAGCACAAACGCAAAAACCCCGGCCCATCACGATGGCGAACGCTGCAAGAAGATATTTGCCCTGCTCTCGGAGTATCTGGACCGCGAACTCCCGGCGCACAACTGCAAGGAAATCGAAAAGCACATGCGCGGCTGCGCCCCGTGCCGCGCCTTCCTGCAAAGCCTGGAGAACACCGTGGAGCGGGTGCGCAGCTACCGGGGCGATCGCCTCAGTCCGCAAGCGGCCGCGCGTACCCGGCGTTTACTGCTGGCCGCCTGCCGCCGCGCCGGCGTGATGAACGGCAATGCCGCTCTGGCGGAAACACACTTACCCCGGCCCCGCCGCAGTTGCGGCGAATAAGCTTGGTGCCCCACATCTGCCCGCCTTTGGCAGATGTGGGTTCATCGAATTCCGCGCCCAGTGCGGTTTCCGCCGGTTTTTTCACATTCGTGTTCGCGTTTCGTCCGCCTGAAATGCCTCTCCCAGCCGGTGCGAGTCCGCCAATGGCGCGCCCGGCGCGGCTTTGCGCGAATCTCTCGTCGGCTCCCTGCACAATTTTCGGGCACGGCCTTGTGGATGGGCTGCACTCCATTGAAAACACAGAAGATAAACTTCGACGAAAACAGTTGACTTCGCTTTCGCCAGGAGTAGAAACACTCTCGTTCTTTGGCGGTTTCTGAAGTTTACCCGGTTGGTGCGGAGTTCCGGGGCTCGAGCCGAGTCACCGTCGGCGCCGTAAGGCGAGAAAGACGGAGGGTGAGGCCAGGGTCTATAGCGAAGCGCTGGTTGAGGCGAACAGGAAACCAGTCAAGAGCAGGATAGAGTCCCGAGGCGTTAGTCCGGTTTTTCCGGTTGGTGGCGAGCCCGGAGCCCAAGCTCACAAGATCGCGCGTCGCGACCCGCAAGGAAGTGACGAGAGCAGGTCAGCAAGGGTCTAAAGCAAGCTGCTGGTCGAGGAGAATGGGATTAACACCACCTCGGGACTCTTGATTTTTGCCCGCCTTGATATCCTGCTAAATTCACGGCTGTCATCTTGAGCGAGGCGTCAGCCGCTGCAGCCTGCCCTGAGCGGAGCCGAATGGCCGACGCCGAGTCGAAAGACCCCTACACCCCAAACCCGGCCACTGCCGACAGAAGGCTCTCCGGTACGCCCCCCGCAATGCCCCCGCATCGCCCCCGTATGATTTTCGACGGAGCGAGGGCGCACGCCCGAGCCGAAGGAGCCCCGGGCTGCTGCCAGTACCCAGTGCGCCTGAGGGCTTCTCGGGCTGATCGCCGGCTCGCTCCGCGCTCCGTTCACCGAAGTGCCTGCCTGCATGCTTGGCCCGCCAGAGGCTGCGGCGATCCTTCGACTCGGGCGTGCGCCCTCGCTTCAGGATGACAACGGCAATGCGGACTAAAGACGACGAATACGGGAACAGCAACTCTGGATTTGCTCAGTCGCCAGTCGCCAGGAACAGCAGCCCAGATCTGTGTTGCGCGCTCACAACTGGGGACCCGCGACTCACAACTTGTTTTTCGGCTTCACACTCCGCTCGCGGTGTTGTAAGTTGTGCGCTCAGAATTCCAGGGGAGAAATGCATGGGGAAATTCGTGGAAAAACGCACGGGAGCAGACAGGCGCAAAGGTCCGCTTCGTTCCGGGAGGGAGCGCCGCAGGGAAGGTATGCCGGCGCCTAAGGGCGTGACCCGCTCCGGCGGCGACCGCCGCCAGATCGACCGCCGTTCCGGCCTGGATCGGCGCAAGGCCCACTGAAGATTGCCGGATTGACGAATTGGGCTCGGCTGCACGCTGATTCTTAGATTCGTCAATTCGTAAATTCTTCAATTCGACAATCTCCGGCTCTTGCGCCTACAATGCGTCTATGCAATGAAGGCCGCTCGCCGCCGAGCGGCACAGGCGGTATCCGCCGCTGCGGAACTGCACTGGAGGACATCGTGAGCGTCATACCTTCAGGCCAGCCGGGCCCCAAAGTCACCACTGCCACTCTTCTCGAGAAGAAACTCCACCGCGAACCCATCACTTCTCTCACCGCCTACGACTACGCCACCGCGCGCCTGGTGGACGAGGCCGGGATCGACATTATTCTGGTCGGCGACTCCCTCGCCCAGGTCATGCTCGGCTACGACAACACCCTGCCGGTGACCATGGAAGAAATGCTGCACCACACGCGCGCCGTCCGCCGCGGGGTGAAGCGCGCCCTGCTGGTCGGCGACATGCCCTATGCCTCTTATCATCTCGGCGAGGACGAAGCCCTGCGCAACGCCGCCCGCTTCCTCAAGGAAGCCGGCGCCGAAGCGATCAAGATCGAAGGCGGCGAGAAGCGCGCCGGCCTGGTGCGCCGCCTCATTGACGCCGAAATTCCGGTCATGGGACACATCGGCCTCACCCCGCAGTCGGTGCACGCCATGGGCGGCTACAAGGTGCAGGGCAAGACTCTGGCCGCCATCGAGCAGCTCGTGCGCGACGCCACCGCGCTGGACCGCGCCGGCGTGTTCTCGATGGTGCTGGAAGGCATCCCGCGCGAAGTGGCGGCCATGATCACCGAGGAGGTGCAGGCGCCCACCATCGGCATCGGCGCCGGCCCTGATTGCGATGGCCAGGTGCTGGTCATCCACGACCTGATCGGCCTGAACTTCGGGCCTGCGGCCAAGTTTGTGCGCCGCTACGCCGACGCCGCCGCCCTCATCCGCGGCGCCGTCGAGGGCTATCGCAACGACGTGCTCGCCGGCGCCTATCCCGGCGACTCCGAGTCGTACCACCTGCCCAAAGACACGCGGGCGGCACTGGAGACCGTCATCGAGCGCAAGCACACGCTGCGCAGCTGAACTTCCTGCACCACGGAGGCACGGAGACACGGAGGGAGAACATCTAACGATTTCTCCGTGTACTTCTGTGCCTCCGTGTCTCCGTGTTGTGCTCCGCCGCAAATCTCGGCTGCGCGCTCCTGCCGAAAAAGCCCGGCCGTCTACCAACATCCCGCACCAGATTGTGGGCATCCATTCTTGAGTCCCTGGTTCAGTGTGCGCCAGATATGCGACTCGCCATCGTCGGTTCGGGGTACGTCGGCCTGGTTGCGGCCACCTGCTTTGCGGAGCTGGGGCACGACGTGGTCTGCGTCGACAACGAGGCCGCCAAGCTCTCCGCCCTGCGGCGCGGCGAAATCCCCATCCACGAAGAGTTCCTGCCCGAACTGCTGGCGCGCCACCGCGGCGAGCGCCTCACCTTCAGCGCCTCGCTGACCGAGGCCGTCGGCAGCAGCGACCTGGTGTTCATCGCCGTGGGCACGCCCGCCGGCCAGAACGGCGAGTGCGACCTCTCCTACGTTGAATCGGTTTCGCGCGAGATCGCCGGCGCCGTGAACGGCTACAAGCTGGTGGTCGAGAAAAGCACCGTCCCGGTCTGCACCAGCGAGTGGATACGCAAGGTCATGCTGCTGGAGGGCGCGCCCGAGGACTCCTTCGACGTCGCCTCCAACCCGGAGTTCCTGCGCGAGGGCAGCGCGGTCACCGACTTCCTCTATCCCGACCGCATCGTGATCGGCGCCGACAGCGAACGCGCCGCCGCCATGCTGCGCAAGCTCTACCAGCCGCTCATCACGGGCGCCTACCGGAAGCACAAAGGCGCGGTGCCCGCCCCCGACGACGCCCGCCCCGTGCCGCAGCTCATCGTCACCAGCGCCAAGAGCGCCGAGCTGATCAAGCACGCTTCCAACGCGTTCCTGGCCATGAAGATTTCCTTCATCAACGCGGTGGCCACCATCTGCGAGTCGGTGGGCGCCGACATTGAGCAGGTGCGCGAGGGCATCGGCTCGGACGCGCGCATCGGGCGCCGCTTCCTGGAGCCCGGCATCGGCTACGGCGGCTCCTGCTTTCCCAAGGACCTGAAGGCCTTCCGCGCCGTGGCCCGCGAGTGCGGCTACGATTTCCGACTTCTGGATGAAGTTATCAACATTAACGATGAGCAGTGCCAGCGCTTCCTGCGCAAAGTGCGCGCCGCGCTGTGGACGCTGAAGGGCAAGCGCCTGGCGGTGCTCGGGCTGTCGTTCAAGGGCGGCACCGACGACATCCGTGAGTCGCCGGCCATCGCCCTGGTGCGTCTGCTGCTCGCCGAGGGCTGCGAGGTCGCCGCCTACGACCCGGCCGCCATGGAGCGCGCCCGCGAAACCCTGGATGGCTCCGTCAGCTACTGCGAAAGCGCCTACGACGCCGCCACCGCCGCCGACGCGCTGCTCATCCTCACCGACTGGGAAGAGTTCGGCGCCCTCGACCTGGAGCGCCTGCGCGCCTGCCTGAACTACCCGATCATCATTGACGGCCGCAACCTCTACCAGCCCGAAGCCCTGGCCGAGCGCGGCTTCATCTACTTCAGCGTCGGACGGCCCGACGCCGTGCCGAAAAAATCGTCCGCCGCCAAAAAGCGCAGCGTCGAAATCTAGCGCGGTTCCGGTGAAGCTGTATCCCTGCGGGCGAGGGCGCCCGCAGGAGCAACGTTCTTGGGAGCTATGAAGTGCAGCCCCAGCGAGGCGCTGGGGCCCACCACTTAATGGATACAGCTACTCGGGAAGCGCTCTAGCGACTACTTCGCGGCCACTTTGGCGTCGCGGTTCTTCAGCACCTCGATAGCGCGCTTGAGCTGCTCGTCGTTCTGCAGATTGCGCTCTTTCCGGGGCTGCTCGGGCGTGACGGTGGTGTTGTCGTCGTCGGGCAGGAGGAAATCATCGGTGTTGCCGGCCACCACGATGTTGGGGGTCACGGCGGTGTCCTGGATGGCCTTGCCGTTGGGCGAATAGTACTTGGCGATGGTAAGAATCAGCGCCGAACCGTCGGGGATATCAATCAACTTCTGCACCGATCCCACGCCGAAAGTCTTGTCGCCGAGCACGTCGCCGCGGGCGTTATCCAGCACGGCGGCGGCCACGATCTCGGCCGGGCCGGCGGTGCCGCGATTGACCAGCACCACCAGCGGCAGGCCGGTGATGACCTTATTCATGTCGGCGGTGAAGGTCTCCTTGGGATAACGCTGCCCCAGGAGGTAAGTGATCACCCCGTGGTTGAGGAACAGGCTGGCGGTGGCAATGCCCTCCGACTCCTCGCCTTCGGCGCAGTCGCGCAGGTCCAGGATCAGCTTCCTGGCGCCGTGCTCCTGCATGAACTTGATCTTGCCGGCGATGTCCTGCGCCTTGCCCTTGGTGAGAGCGTCCACCTGGATGTAGCCGATGCCGTCTTCCAGCATCTTGTCGCTGACCGGCGGGACCTTGACCACGGCGCGGGTGATGGTGAGCTTCTGCGGCTCGGCGCGGCGGGCGCGCACCACCGAGATGTTGACATTCGAGCCGGGCTCGCCGCTCAAGGCCGAATTGATCGCCGCCAGCGACATCTCCCGGGTGCTCTTGCCTTCGATGGCCTCGATGATGTCGGCGTTGTCAATGCCGGCCTTGTCGGCCGGGCTGCCGGGGATCACCGAAATCACCGCCGCGTAGCCGAAGCGCTTGGAAACGGCGGCGCCGATCTGCCCCTTGCCGTCGGCCTTGTGGGCCTTGTAATCCTTGTACTCGGCCGCGGTCAGGTAGCTGGAGTTGGCGTCCAGCGATTCCAGCAGGCCGTGCAGAGCGCCGTCGGTCACCTGCGGGATGTTGGGCTCCTCGACGTATTCGCTGCGGATGCGCGAGAGCACCTCGCTGTAGACGCCGAGCTGGCGGTAGGCGCCGTCGTTGGAGGCGGCGCGCACGCCCAGGCCGCCGGCGATGGTGAACAGCACCAGGGCGGCCGATACGCTCAATACCACTGCTTTCAGCTTCTTGGACATGGAGATTCGATACTCGTCTCGGGGAAGATCACTGGAGAGCCAGTGCTTCTCATTATACCCGGTTTGATGCCGGATGCCGCCCGCGCGCTGATGTCTTTTCCGAATACCCGTCTGCTAAAATCGGAACGGGCGGCGTAGCTCAGGTGGCTAGAGCGAGGGTCTCATAATCCCTAGGTCGCTGGTTCGAGTCCAGCCGCCGCCACCAGAATTCCCGGTTCGCCAGCGAGCGACTCTGCCGTGAAACGCGTTAAAGCCTGGCTAGCGCTTGTGTTGTTTGTGCACGTGGTGGTGCACCCACTGCTGCATGCGGCGCCCCTGCCTGCCGCGACAGGCGTCCGCCCGGGGCCGCCGGCAATCAGCGAGAGACATTCGCAGACGCATCATTGCGACGTCTGCCGCACCGCCAGCAGCGTGGTTCCGATAGGCGGGCTGGCGGTAGCCGGGGCCTGCTACAGCTTGTCGCTGCTGCCCACGCTCCCGAGCTCGGAGCCCTTCGGAGCGGCTCCGCGTCAACTCCCTTCCCGCGCTCCTCCTCAAGGCTGAAGAGCCCACATCTGCCAAAAACGGGCGGATGTGGGGCACCGATAGTTGCTGACGAACCCACATCTGCCAAAAGCGGGCAGATGTGGGGCACCGGTAGCTGCTCAATTCAAGAACCCACATCTGCCAAAAGCGGGCAGATGTGGGGCACCGGCGGGCAGATGTGGGGCACCGAAGCAGGGAGGCGGTCGTGAAGCGATGGGTTGCAGTGCTGTTATTGCTGTGCGGTGCGGCGGGAGCGCGGGCGCAGTCGGCGGGTGTGGCAGGGACCGTGGCGGGTTCGGTGGCCGATGCTACGGGGGCCGTGATTCCCGGCGCCGGCGTGATCCTGGAGAACGACTTCACCCACTACAAGCAGTCCAAACAGACCGAAGAGGCGGGCAAGTTCCAGTTCATGAACGTGCCGCCGGGTCAGTACCATCTGCTGGTCACAGCGGCCGGCTTCGAAGGTTCGCACACCGACATCGTGGTGCGCTCGAAGGTGCCGCTGGAGTTGAGGATCGCCCTGACGGTGGCGGGGCACAGTGAAATCGTGCAAGTGCGGAGCGAGAGTCCGCTGGAGGCGGTGCCGGTTTCGCATTCGACGATCGGCGACGGCGTGTTCAGCAGGCTGCCCAGCAACACGGTGGCGGCGGGGCTGAGCGACATCATCACCATGTCCACGGCGGGAGTGGTGGCGGACTCGAACGGGTTCCTGCACGCGCTGGGCGACCACGCGCAGGTGTCGTTCTCGGTGGACAACCAGCCGATCAGCGATCAGCAGGGATACATCTTCTCGACGCAGTTGCCGCCCAACGCCATTCAGTCGCTGGATGCGATCTTCGGGGCGCCGCCGGCCGAGTACGGAGACAAAACCAGCCTTGTAGTCACCGCGATCACGCGCTCGGGGCTGGGCGAGAAGAAGCCGCACGGCGATTACGTCACCCAGTACGGCTCGTTCGGCACGGTGGGACAGAGCGCCAGCCTGGCGTACGGGAACAACCGCGCCGGCAGCTTCACGGCGGTGAACTGGACGCGCTCGGGCCGGTTTCTCGACAGCCCGGAACTCAGGCCGATGCACGACCGCGGCAACAACGAGAACGTCTTCGAGCGGCTGGACTTTCAGCCGACGCAGCGCGACACGCTGCACCTGAACCTGTTCTGGGCGCGTTCCTGGTTCCAGATCCCCAACACCTACGAGCAGCAGAATTCAGGGCAGGACCAGCGCCAACTGGTGCGCTCAGTAAACGTGGCGCCCGGATGGGTGCGTACGCTGAGTGCGGCGGCCCTGCTGACGGTGAATCCTTATTACCGGCAAGACCTGATCGGGTATTACCCGAGCGCGTCCGATCTGTCGGACCAGCCGGCGACCATGCGCCAGAACCGGCGTTTGACCAACTTCGGGCTGAAGGCGGACGTGTCGTATTTCCAGGGCCGGCACAACGGCAAGGCGGGCATTCAGGTCAGCCAGACGAACCTGCTCGAGGATTTTCAATTGGGCATTACCGATCCCGCGTTTCCGGATTTCGCCGGCGCGGACGGCAAGCTTCTTCCCGGGCTGGTCCCGTATGACCTGACCCGCCCCGGAGGCAGGCTGTTTCACTTCCACGGCGGGGCGCAGATCAAGCAGCAGGCCGTGTTCGCGCAGGACACCATCACCTGGGGAAAATTCACCTTTAGCGCCGGCCTTCGCTTCGACCGCTACGACGGGTTGAGCCAGGCGACGGCCTGGCAGCCGCGCGCCGGCGCGGCCTACCAGGCGCGGCGGGGAACCGCGCTGAGAATCTCGTACTCGCGCTCGCTGGAAACTCCGCTCAACGAGAACCTGGTGCTTTCCAGCGCGACCGGGGCGGGCGGGCTGGCGTCCAACGTGTTCGGCGCGGTGGCGGCCGTGCCGTTGCAGGCCGGGCGCAGGAACCAGTTCAACGCGGGAGTGCAGCAGACCTTCGGGGGCGGCAAGCTCGTCCTGGACGGCGACTACTTCTGGAAGTACACGCGCAATGCCTACGATCTGGATACGCTGCTGACCACGGCGATCGTGTTCCCGATCGAATGGCGCAAGTCGAAGATGGACGGCTTCTCGCTCAAGCTGACCATGGCCGAGAGCAAAGGGCTTTCGCTGTTCACGACGGTGGGACACACGCGCGCCCGCATCTTTGGCCCGGAGGCCGGGGGCGTGATCTTCAGCGCTCCGCTGTATACGGTGGGGCGCATCGATCACGACCAGGCGTTGCAGAGCACGACGCACGTTCAGTATCAGCTCCCGAAGGGCCTGCCGTGGGTGGCGGTGACCTGGCGGTTCGACAGCGGAATGGTGGCCGGGGCGGTGCCGGACCTGGCGAGCCTGCTCGGGCTCACCGCGGACCAGCAGCAGATGATCGGCTTTTATTGCGGCAGCCAGGTGGCGACCCTCGCCAGTCCGATAACGTCCTGCAGTTCGAACTACGGAACCAGGCTGGTCAAGATTCCACGGGCGGGCACGGCCAATGAGGACAAAAATCCGGCGCGGCTGAAAGCGCGGCACCTGCTGGATGTGGGCATCGGCTCCGACGATCTGTTCCATACGGAAAAGGTGAAGTGGACGGGACGTTTCACGGTGGTGAACCTGAGCAATCGATCGGCGCTGTACAACTTCCTGTCCACCTGCGCGGGGACGCATTTCGTGGCGCCAAGAAGTCTGAGGGGCGAGTTTGGGGTGAAGTTCTGAAGCAAGAGCGGTCGCGGATGAAATGCATGGATCCTGAACGCGCCGGCCCAAAGGCGGGGCCGGGGCGCTCAGGATGACGCCTTCAAATTTTGCGCGGTGTACAGGCGGGGGCGCTCAGCATGCCGCTTGACCGCTAAAGAAGCTCTGATCAAGTACGTCGCCGGTCCCTCAGCGGCTAAAGCCGCGCTGATTTTGCGGCATTTACGGACGGCCTGAAGGCCGTCCCCTTCAAGGAACCGCAGTTAATCACACCTTCACTAACTTCCGGTGGTGGCGACGGTTTGCGGGAAGGCGTAGCGGGCCACCATCTTCAGGGCCGCGGCGCCGCGGACCTCGTTATCGAACAAGGGCACGATGGCGCGGACGTTGTCGAAATCGCGCCAGATTTCCTCCATGTAGTTGTCCTGCATGGCGACGCGGTTGCGCACGAACTCGGGGGAGTCGGCGCGCACCTGCGCCTTGTCGATCAGCATGTTGACGATCACGCCGCCCACCGGAATGCCGAAATCATGGAACCAGTTGATGAAGCGCTTGATCACCGCGATGGGCAGCGCTTCCGGCAAGGTGATGAAGAAGAAGGCGGTCTGGGCCGGGTCGGTGAGCAGGTCGCGGGCGTGGCTGATGCGCTCGCGGAAGCTGAGCAGGTACTCCATGAGCGGGTCGGCCTCTTTCTTCTTGGTGAAGGAGAAGAGCTCGCGCAGCGACTGCGCCTCCTGGCGCGATTTGACCATCTTGTTCACCCACAGCGAATAGACCTTGCTCATGCCGAGCAGGCGGCGGGCGTTGGCGGTGGGCGCGGTGTCGAAGACGTAGGCGTCGTACTCGTTCTTGAACATCAGGTCCACCATGTTCTCGAACATGGCCGACTCTTCAAAGGCCGGGTTCATGGTGGCGCTCTCGACGAACATGTCCGCCTGGGTGGAGATTTCGGCGAACTTGAGGAACCAGCGGATCTTGGTCTTGATGTCCTGCTTGGAGCGCTCGATGGTCTCCTTGGTGTCGATTTCATAGGCCCACAGGTTGGGCACGCCGTTCACCGCGGTGGGCTTGCCGTAGACGTCCTGGTCGAGCAGGCCGCTGAGGGAGTGCACGGGATTGGTGGAGGCCAGCATGACGCGCTTGCCCTGGCCGGCCAGGTGCAGGGCGGTGACGCCGGCCATGACGGTCTTGCCCACGCCGCCCTTGCCGCCGAAGAAGCTGAACTTCATGTGCGGATGCGCGGCCATAAAGTCGGTCAAAGAGTGATTGATTTCCGGCATAGCTCAGTGCCTCCCGTTGCCGTACATGAGCCCGGCGAGTTTTTCAATCATGGCCAGGCCGGTGACGTCGCGCTCCAGTTCGGGCACGCGGCCGATGACCTGGGCCCCGAAAGTCTTGTCGATCTCCTGCAGGTAGCCGCCCTGCATCTTGATGCGGTTCTGCAGGTAGGCGGGGATGTCCTGGCCCGCCAGGTCGGAGGGCAGCACGCGGTTGACCACGTAGCCGGCGATGGGCACGTCGAACTTGGCGAACAGTTGCGCCGCCTTCTGCGTGTCGAGGATAATCATCTCCTCGGGCACCACCACGAAGAAGAACGCGGTCTTCTGGCGGTCGGTCAGAATACCGGAGGACTGGTTGATGCGGTTCTTGATGTACTGCAACTCTTGCAGCACCAGGTCTTCTTGGGTGGTCTTCTGGCGCTTGATGCGGGCCACCATCTCTTCGTGCTGGCGCATTTCCTCGCGCAGCTTGGTGATGCGGTTGATCCACTCGTCGTAGACCTTGGCCATGGACAGGTAATACAGGGCGTGGCCCAGGGGAACGAGATCGTAGATGTAGTAGTCGTACTCGCCGCCGACCACGATATCGACCACGGCGTCGAAGATGGCGGACTCCTCCATGGCGGGCTCGGCGGAGGCCGCCTGGATGTACTGCTAGATTTCGTCGGGCACCTGCTCCAGGCCGTACATGTCGAGGATCTTCTTGCGGATCTGGTCCTGGTAGGCGCGGATGTGGCCGTCGGCGTCGATCTCCTGGGCGAACAGGTTGTCCATGATCTTGACCGGGCCCTTGCCGAAGATGTCCTTCTGGAAGATGTCGCTGAGGGAGGCCTGCGGGTCCACGGAGAAGACCAGCACCTTGTGGCCCTGCTGCGCCAGCCAGAAGGCAGTGGCGGCGGAGAAAGTGGTCTTGCCCAGGCCGCCCTTGCCGCCGAACATGATGTAACGCCGTTCCTTGTTTTTTTCGAAGGTTTCTCGCAATGACATGGCTCAAATCCTTATGAGTACGTAATGAATGCCTGATGGGTTGTCGGTTTACGGTTTACGGTTGTCGGTAAACGCGGTCCAAGCAATGGGCTGACAAACCGAGAACCGAGAACCGAGAACCGTTTCAGAACATGGCGTCCGACACGTCCTTCTCGCGCAGCATGCGGCGCTTCCAGGTGGCGATGTTGGGCACCACGTAGGGCAGCAGGCGCAGCGAGTAGTAAGGCGGCAGGATGGGGACGCCGATCAGGTCGCCCATGGTGATGAGGATGAACAGGTGCTCCATGCTGGCGCGGGTGCGCATGGCGTAGCGCGACATGTCGTGGGCGCTCATGCCGTAGGCAATTTCCTTGACCTTGCTGAAAAGGCCCTGTTTCTCTTCTTTCGGTTCGTCTGGCATAAGTCTCCTCAGATGCGGAATTGCGGAATTGCGCTGTTTTCAATTCGGCAATTTTCAATTCCGCAGTTCCGCAATGGTTCAAACTCCGTGCAAATGAAATTCTTCCTTGTCGGACAGGTCGCGCTCGCGCGTGACCCGGCGCTTCCACTTGGCGATGTCGGGCACCAGGTAGGGCAACAGGCGCAGCGAGTACAGCGGCGGCAGCACGGGGACGCCGAGCATGTCGCCGACGGTGATGAGCATGAACGCCGACTCGAGTTCGCCGCGCATCTCCAACGCCTGGCGCTCGAACTCATAAGCGTAGAGCCCGTAGATAAATTCGCGCACGCGGCGCCAGTGGTCACCCGACACGGAGCTACCCTTTATCATGGTACATCACCGCCGGCCGCCGTGCCGGGTGTGCCATAATGCGTGCTTCCTGACCCAGGTCGAAAACGCGCCCATGTCGCTGCAGTCCGTGGTTTCCATCATCGTCGTTGTCTTCGTCGTCGGGTGGTTCGCCGCCGGCACCCACTACAACGTGCGCAAGGGCGAGGAGGCGCTGCGCTGGCTGCAGGAGGGACTGCCGCTGATCGGGGGCAAGACTACCATGCAGTGGCTGGGATCCTCGGTGGTGCAGTTGAAGATCCAGGAGGCGCGGCGCCCGTTCCATGACGCCGAGGTGCTGATCGTGCTGGAACCACGCGACGTGGCGCCGCTCTGGGCGCTGGCCCGGCTGCGCGGACGCCGCGACCTGTTGGTCATCCGGGGCGCGCTGGAAAAGCGCCCCCGCTTCGAACTGGAGGCCTTCGATGCGAAGTCCTGGCGCGTCGGCGGCAACGCCCCCCGCATCAGGAAGGAGCGCTGGAGCGCGCAAGCCGCGCCCGCGCCGCTGACCGCCTACATGCCCCAGCCGCATCCGGCCGCTTCCCAGGCGCTGGAGGCGGCGAACTTCAAAGGCAGCGCCCCGGTGCGCCTGGCCGTCCACTACACCGACCCGAACCTGGAAGTGCAGTGGCGCCTGGACCAGGTGCGGCAGCGGCCGGCGCGCGAGGTGCTGCAAACCGTGCGCCGGATTGCCGAGACGGTCTGAGATTGCGGAACTGCCGAACTGCGGAATTGCCGAATTGCTCTGACTCGTCAGGCTGGCGGTTTTCAATTCGGCAATTTTCAATTCCGCAATTCCGCAATCCCCCTTACTTTGCCGCCGCCGCAACCGGCTGCGGGCGCGGAGTTGGTTCCGGCGTGGGCTTCATCTTGCCCCAGGCGCGCGAGGCGTCGTAGGCGATCAGAAGCGCCGCGATGAACAGCAGCGCCGAAATAATCAGCATCGCAATGGCGCCGAAGCTGTTGATGGGCTGGGCCGCGATCTTCGGGTTGGACAGGATGCTGGCGTAGAGGTTGTAGGCGGTGACCAGGATCGCCGCCATGGTCGTGATGTACATAAAAATCATCGGCCAGAAGGCGTAACGCGGGCTGCGGCCGATGGACTTCAACCACAGGCTGACGATGAGCAGGCTCAGCGCCGCCATCAACTGGTTGGAAGCGCCGAACAGTTGCCAGAGGTAAATCCAGGTTCCGCTCAGCACCAGCAGCAGGGTCAGTCCCATGGAGACGATGGCGGAGATGTGCGGGTTCTTGAAGCCCGCCCAAGTGTCGCCCAGCCATTCGCCGAGCGTGACGCGCATCACGCGGAAGACGAGCTGCACCACGGTCAGCACGATGATCACGAACACGCCAAAGCCGAGGGCGGTGCCGTAGGCCGGAGCGATGGCGCCGAAGGTGACGACGCCGAGCAACTTGCCGACGCCCGCGGCGAAGGCGCCCGCGCCGACTCCGCCGGCGATGGAAACCGCCACCAGCGCCAGCAGCGCCAGGGCGTTCTCGGTGAACATGCCGCCGCCACCGACTGGCAGCGCGTCGGTCTCATACTCGAGTTGGCGCGCCGTGCCGATCGAGCCCACCAGCGTATGCCAGCCGGAAATGGCGCCGCAGGCGACGGTCACGAACAGCATGGGCCAGATGGGCTGGATCGCGGGCAGTGCCTGCACGGCGGCCCCGGCCGCGTCTTTTACCTGCGACATGGGCATCCAGGTGGTGAAGACCTTGGTCTGGAAGGTGATCGCCTTCAGCATTTCGGCGTTTCCGAACAGCGCCCGCACGCCGCCCACGATGGCTCCCAACGCCGACAGTCCGATCGTCAGGAACGTAACCCAGAACCCGATGTAATTGACCGGTTGGGCAAAGCGCCAGATGGGCAATACCGTGCCGAGATAGGAGAAGACGAACACCATCAGGCACCAGAATATGAACGAGGGCATCATTTTGATGGCGCCGCTCTTGTCCACGTACTTGGGAACCACCTTGCCTTCGGGCGTGAGGATGGTGGTGGCCAGGCGCGGGTCGGCCTTGGTGGGGTCGACCACCGTGTACAGGGCTTGGCCCCCGCTGATGCGGTTGATGCCGTTGCCCAGCTTCTCCACCAGCGAGTTCACCGGTCCGCCGAAGACGATGGCCGCCGCCGGCTTGCCGTCCGCTCCGACGCCCTTCGCCAGGGTAATGCCCTTCGCGCCCAGCATCATTCCGCCAATCGTCAGCGCCACGGCGATGAAGGTGACCAGGATCAGGTCCATCTTCCAGCGATAGAGCATCTGCCCCAGCAGCAGGCCCATGATGGCCAGCATGAAGATGCCGAAGGGAACGTCGGCGCGGGGATCGAAGATGCCCGCCATGATGCCGACGAAGGCGCCTGCCAGCAGCAGCAGGTAGAAAAAGATGAACACGAACAGGATGATGCGGGCGCGGGGCGCGATCAACCGGTGCGCGATGGCAGAGAGCGAATTGCCGTCGTTGCGCACCGCCACCATGATGGCGGAATAGTCGCTGGCCCAGCCCAGGAACGTCACCCCCAAGGTGAGCCACAGCAGGGCGGGCATCCAGCCCCACAGGGTGGCCGCCGCAATCGGCCCCACAATCGGACCCGCCGCCGCGATGGACTTGAAGTGATATCCATAGAGCACGTTGCGGCTGGTGGGCATGTAATCCACCCCGTCCATGTACATGCGCGCGGGGGTGGCCTTCTTGGCGTCCGGCCGAATCACGCTGCTATCGATGTGCCGCGCGTATCGTGTGTAGGCTAGCCAGATCATCACCGCCCCCAGAATGGCGATGACCGGAGCCAGCATCGGGCGGTGCGTCAGGGCGAACCCGCCAGCCACCAGAAGCGGAATCAGAACCAGGATGACAATGGTAAGCCGAATGTTCATAAACCTCTCCTTTTCGGCAGAAGTGGGCCTTGCCCCTGCTTGGGGACGGGCGTTCGGCGGGATTGTGCGCGGATATTCCCGAAATGGCAAGAGACAAATCGTCCGCCATGATTGGAAGCCTCGGAATCACCACGCCTGCAAGGTCGGGCCTCAAAGCGGTTTCAGCATGGCGGGCGTGCCGCGGCGCCGCAATGATAAAGGTCACTACGGAATGTGAGGCAGGAGGGTGGAGGGTGTGATTGGCGGAGCACAAGAGGGCAGGGGCGGGGGCATTTCTACTGGGCGCATGGCGGCTCTGGCGTCAAAACCCCCTAAACAGGAAAGCTGGCGGGTTTTTTGCCCCATAAGGGTCTCCGGGCCGAGCCGGGGCCGGCCCCGGCACAGTTTCAGGCCCGGCTGAGGAAGCCCTTTCTCTGCACGCAGTTGGGGGCGGCGGGGAGAAGTGTCACAGGGCACTGTGATATGCCGCAGGCTCTGGTCACGCGATTGCTCGCTTAGCATGTAAGGTCCGAACTGGAGGTGCGCCATGCTATCACCGTACGGTCTGGGCGTGGTTGAGAATTGCGTCAACTGCAAACCACGTGGCGACAGTTGCCTTTGCGGGCTCCCCACTTCTACCCTGCAGGCGTTCGAGACGGTCAAGTACACCTCCACCTATCCGGGGGACGCGGTGCTGTTCGTGGAAGGGCAGGCGCCGCGGGGCGTGTTCGTGCTCTGCCAGGGCCGGGTGAAGCTCTCGTTTTCGTCCAGCGACGGCAAGACGCTGATCCTGAAAATCGCCGAACCGGGCGAGGTTCTGGGGCTCAGCGCCACGGTTTCCGGCAAGCCCTACGAACTGACGGCGGAAACCATCGACCCCTGCCAGGTCACATTCATCAAGCGCGAGGATTTCATCCGCCTGCTGCACGCTCATGCCGATTTCTCCTTCCGCATAGCCGAGTTGCTCAGCGAAAAATACAACTCCGCCTGCCGGGAGATCCGGGCGCTGGCGCTGTCCCATTCCGCGGAAGAGAAATTGGCCAAGCTGCTGCTGGAGTGGAGTTCGAAGAAGGTGCAGGGCAAGCACGACGGACGAGTTCGGCTGGCGCTGACGCACGAGGAGATTTCGCAGATGATCGGCACCTCGCGGGAGACTGTGACCCGCCTGTTCGCCGATCTGAAGAAGCGCCAGATCGTGCATGCCAGCGGCGCCACCCTGATGATCCGCAACAAGGCGGCGCTGGAGTCGATGGCCAGAAATAACGCCGTGTAGCTGTTCCGAGGCGCTGCCAGACAGCAACTGTGCCCGAGCCGGCGTGTTACATTTCCCAGCATCGGGCATTGCTGTGAAGGCGCAGAACCACACCGCGATCGGGTGGATGGACGTGGTCTGGCTGCTGTTTCTGGCCGGACTGGCGCTGCTGCACCCGATCGGCGAAGTGCACAAGCAACTGGTGCTGCTGGCCATCGGGGTGTACCAGGTGCTGGAGCGGCGTGTGGTTGCCCGCTTGCCGCGCTCCGGGCCAGCCTACAGCGTACTCGTCAAGATGCTGCTGGGCACGCTGCTCATGCTGCACACCAGCAGCGTGGGTATCAACAGCCCCTACTACCCCATTTACTACCTGCCGGTGGTGACCGCGGCGGTTTACTTCAACGCCTGGGCGACGCTGCTGTGGACCGCGCTGGCCGCGGGCGCCTACTGCTCGCTGCTGATCCCCGCGCTCAGCGAATACGAGCTGACCGCCAGCGGGGTTTACGAACTGGCCATCCGCATCCTGTTCCTGTTCCTGGCCGGCATGCTGGTGAACCGCTTCGCCATCGAAAACCGGCGGCAGGCGCTGCGCTACCAGACGCTGGCGGAAACCCTGGCGGAAACCAACCTCCGGCTGGCGCGCGCCGAGGCCGACGCCCGCCGCTCCGAGCGCCTGGCCGCCCTGGGACAGCTTTCCGCCGGGCTGGCGCACGAGATCCGCAATCCGCTGGGGGTGATCAAGGGTTCGGCGGAAATGCTGAACCGGAAGTTGCGCCAGGCCAGCCCGCTGGCCAGCGAGCTGGCGGGCAATATCTCCAGCGAAGTGAACCGCCTGAGCGGGCTGGTGGCGCGCTTTCTGGACTTCGCGCGGCCGTCGCGGCTGGAGCTGCGGCCGCAGCAGATCGCGCCGCTGGTGGACCGCGCCTTGAAGGCGGTGCGCGACCAGTATCCCCAGGCCAAAGTGGAAGTCGAGCGCGATTACTTCGCCGAGCTGCCCGCGCTGCCGCTGGACGAGGAGTTGTGCGAGCAGGTGTTCATCAACCTCGGGCTCAATGCCTACGAAGCGATGGGCACGAGCGGCGGGAAACTGCGGGTGCGCATCGCGCCCGCCATGGGCAACGGCCGCCGCGGGGTCGAGGTCACCATGGAGGATTCCGGCCCGGGCATACCGCCCGATCTGCGGGAAAGCATCTTCAATCCCTTTGTCACCACCAAGGCGACCGGCGCGGGGCTGGGGCTTTCCATCGTGTCCAAGATTGTGGACGACCATCGCGGCTCCCTTCGCCTGAGCAGCGAGCCCGGCAAAGGCGCGCGTTTTTGCGTATTCTTGCCGGCGGAGGAGTGATCTCGTGGTTTTTCCTTCATTCAGTCATTCTCCCGCATTTAGTGATTCAGTGATTTGTGATTTAGTGATTTCAGCGGTACGCCAAAGCCAATCGCTAAATCACTCAATCCGATAGAAAGACTGAATGACTGAAAGACTGGCAGACTGAAAGACCGACAAAGCATGGCCGGCATCCTGATTGTCGAAGACGAAGCCAAAATGCTGCGGCTGCTGCAACTGCGCCTGGCGGAGGAAGGCTTCACCACCCACACCGCGCAAGACGCCGAGACCGGGCTGGCCATTCTGCGCAAGGAAAAAATCGATCTGGTAATTACCGACCTGAAGCTGCCCGGCATGAACGGGCTGGAGTTCCTGCAGGCGGCCAAGCGCGTGGATGCCGCCATCCCGGTGGTGCTGATGACCGCCTACGGCAGCGTGGAAACCGCGGTGGACGCCATGAAGGCCGGCGCCAGCGATTACGTGCTGAAGCCGTTCTCGCTGGAAGAGATGAGCCTGGTGGTGCGCAAGGAGCTCGACGCCCGCCGCCTGCGCGACGAAAACCGCTCCCTGCGCGAAGCCCTCGGACATCGTTACAGCTACCGCAACATCGTGGCCACCAGCGCCAAGATGCAGGAAGTGCTCTCGACGGTGGAGCGGGTGGCGCCCAGCAATTCCACCATCCTGCTTGGCGGCGAAAGCGGCGTGGGCAAGGACCTGATCGCGCGCGCCATTCATGAACATTCCCGGCGCGCCAACGGGCCGTTCATCAAGATCAACTGCACCGCCATCCCGGAAAATCTGCTGGAAAGCGAACTGTTCGGCTTCGAAAAAGGCGCGTTCACCGGGGCCGTCGCCAGCAAGCCGGGCAAGTTCGAGCTGGCCGACAAGGGCACCATCTTCCTGGACGAGATCGGCGACGTGCCGCCGGCCATCCAGGTGAAGCTGCTGCGCGTGTTGCAGGAGCGCGAGTTCGAACGCCTGGGCGGCACCAAGACGCTGAAGGTGGACGTCCGCCTGGTGGCCGCTACCAACCGCAACCTGCGCACGGCGCTGGAGCAGGGCACGTTTCGCGAAGACCTTTACTACCGGCTGAACGTCGTCCCTATCGACATTCCGCCGCTGCGCGAGCGCAAAGAAGATATTCCCGGGCTGGTGGACCATTTCCTGGCGCGCCTGGGCCGCGAGTCGGGTAAGGAAATTCGCGGCGTGACCCCGGCGGCGCTGCGCCAGCTCGTGAGTTTTCACTGGCCCGGCAATGTGCGCGAGCTGGAAAACATCATCGAGCGCGCCGTGGCGCTGTCCGGCGATGAGGTGCTCGACGTCGCCGACATTCACCTCGACGTCTCGCCCGCCGCCGCGTCGAACGCGCACGGGTTCCTCCCCAACGGCACCACGCTGGAGCAGTGGGAAGACGAGATGATCCGCGAAGCGCTGCGCCGCGCCAATGGCAACAAGAGCCAGGCCGCGCGCCTGCTGGGGCTGTCGCGCAACGCGCTGCGCTATCGGCTGGCGAAGATTGGGGTGCCGGACGAAGAGCAGTAAGCGGCTGGGCTGCCTCAGTCCCGAAGGGACGAACGCTGGTAGCCCAGGACGCAGTCCTGGGAACGGAGCAGGGAAAGAGAACGAGTGCCGTAGGCACGGCGCGACAGAACGGGCGCGCCGTCCCTCCGGGACTCGAAAGAAATTCTGCGAAAAATCCCAGGGCTGGCGCCCTGGGCTACCAGCGTGCGCCGCTCCGCGGCTGGGGGACTGGTTGCCTTAGAACGCCTCCGGCCATTGTTGTGCGCCGTGGTAGAGGGCGAGGACTACGATGCGGGCCTTCTTGATGGCATAGGCGGCGATGAAGGGCGTGTTGGGAATCACCAGCTCACGGGTGCCCGGGACCCGGCCTGGTCTGCCCGACAGCGGGAAGGCGGCGAGCTGTTGCACGCTGGCGACGATCTGCATGGTGATCCGGGCGGCAACCTCCTCGCTGTTGGAGAGAGCGATGTAATCGTGAGCTTGATCCAGTTGCCGGGTCGCCTGCTCGGTCCATTCGATCATCGGCGTGCGCGTCCCGTCCTCTTGAGGCGCTTTACCACCTCCTCATGGCTGACGACGCGACCCTTCCGCATCTCTTCCAGCCCCTGGCGGACCAGCGCGTCCTGGTAGGCGTGCAGTTCGATGTAATTACTGATGGCCTCGTTGATCAGGTAGCTGCGCGGACGGTCCTGTGCCGCGGCCAGGGAATCAAGGGCGTCGATCTTTTCGGCGACGGCGCGGAAGCTGATGGTTTTCTCGGTGCGACCCATAACGTAGAATCATACCATGTATTATTGCGTATTACCATAGCTGAATCGTGCGGGGGGAAGGACCCACATTTGCCAAAACCGGGCAAATGTGGGCCACCCGCGCTCATTGTGCAGTCAGGAAAAGACCCACATTTGCCAAAACCAGGCAAATGTGGGCCACCCACAGATTTACAATAGTTGTTCCATCAGCGTGCATCGGCGTCAATCTGCGGTTAATTGCGATGATCTTCGTCTTGGACAACTACGACTCGTTCACCTACAACCTGGTCCAGTACCTGGGCGAGCTGGGGCAAGAGGTGCTGGTGCGCCGCAATGACCGGGTCACGATCGAGGAAATCGAGCGGCTGGCGCCGGAGCGCATCGTGATCTCCCCCGGCCCCTGCACGCCGCAGGAGGCGGGCATCAGCATCGAGCTGATCCGCCATTTCGCGGGCAAGCTGCCGCTGCTGGGGGTTTGTCTGGGACACCAGGCGATCGGTGCGGCCTTCGGCGGCGAGGTGGTGCGCGCTCCCCATCTGATGCACGGCAAAACCAGCCAGATCGAGCACGACGGCCGCACCATCTTTCGCGGCGTGCCTTCGCCCATGGAAGCCACGCGCTATCACTCGCTGATCGTCGCCGAGCGCGGCCTGCCGGGCGATCTGGAGGTGAGCGCCCGCACCACCGAACGCGACGGCAGCACGGTGATCATGGGCCTGCGCCACAAGCGCTACCCGGTGGAAGGCGTGCAGTTCCACCCGGAAAGCGTGCTCACGCCGCAGGGCCGTCAATTGCTGCAGAACTTCCTGGTGTTGTGAGTGGTGCGTTTGTTGTGCAGGCGAGTTCCCGATTTGGGATCAGGGCACGGGCAATCCGATTCGAAATCTGAGCACATTTTTTCCCAATTGCTGAAAACGCCTGCGTATGGGAAATCACAGTTCCTCCATTTAGGCCGTGTAGACGCGATGTAAAACGGCTTGACAGTTGCTACATACACCAGCATCCTACGTAGGAATGCCTCGCTCGGAGGACAACATGCCTCAGCCGCAACGGGAGCAACGCTCCACCAGGCGCTTCTCGCTGCGCCTGCCGGTGACGGTGAAATTCAGCGACGCCGGGGAAAAAACGGCGCACACCCGCGACGTGAGCGCGCGCGGCATCTGCTTTTACCTTGACACCACCGTTGCCGAAGGTTCGGAGATCGAATTCACCCTGACGCTCCCGCCGGAGATCACCCTGACCGAAAGCATCCGCGTGCATTGCAAGGGCAAAGTGGTGCGCGTGGATCCGCAGGCGCCGGGCGGACGCGTGGGCATCGCCGCCGTGATCGAGCGCTACGAGTTCCTGGCCGAGCCCTAGAGACCGCCTGCGCCTTCCGAGTATCGTCAGAACCAAAGGTTCCGCTTTTCGAGTTGCGCCGCGCCAGGGAAGGAAAAGCATAGAGCGCGCAGCTAAGAGCTAAGAGCTAAAAGCTAAGAGCTACTCCACCAGCATGCAGTCCCCGTACGAATAGAACCTGTAGCCCTGCTCGACGGCGTGCCGGTAGGCGGCCAGCACGCGCTCGCGGCCGGCAAAGGCGCTCACCAGCATCAGCAAGGTGGATTTGGGCAGGTGGAAATTGGTGAGCAGCGCGCCCACCACGCGAAACTGAAATCCGGGATAGATGAACAGATCGGCTTCGCCCGAGCCGGCCTGAATTTGTGTGGCACGGGTCTCTGATTCGTGCGCCTCGGCGTTCTCGCCGGGGCTGCGCTCTGCCTTACCCGAGCTTGCGTGGCGGCGGCCGCCCCCGGCTGCCGCCACTAAAGCCGCATACTCCAAAGTTCTGACCGTAGTGGTGCCGATGGCGACGACCCGCCGGCCAGCCGCCAGCGCCCGGTTGATCTGCTCCGCCGCATTCGCGGAAATGCTGTACCACTCGCGGTGCAGCTTGTGCTCCTCGACGCACTCCACGTGCACCGGCTGGAATGTGCCCAGGCCGACGTGCAGCGTGATTTCGGCGGCCGGGATGCCGCGCTGCCGCATGCGCTCCAGGACTGCGGGCGTGAAGTGCAGTCCGGCGGTAGGGGCGGCAACTGAGCCGCGGACGCGGGCGTAGACGGTCTGATAGCGTTGGCGGTCCTGCGGCTGGTCGGGGCGGCCGATATAGGGCGGCAGCGGCACGTGCCCGATGCGCTCCACCACGGCGAAGAAGTCGTCCACCGGATCGAAGCGCAGGGTGCGCTCGCCAAATTCGCCGCGCGCGACGACCTCGGCCTGCAGCTCGTCGCGCCCGCCAAAGAACAACCGCTCGCCCACACCGATCTTGCGCCCGGGGCGGACCAGCGCGTTCCAAAGCAAAGGATTAGCCGCGGATGAACGCGGATGAACGCGGATTTCTTCTTCTTTGGTTTTCTCTTCTCTTCCTTTTTCCATCATTTTCTCTGCTTTTGCTTTATCCGCGTTTATCCGCGTCAATCCGCGGCTGCTTTCTGCCGGCGCCGTGAGCAAAACCTCCACCTTTCCCCTCAGGAACTCGCGCGAGGCGGGATTGCGCGCGCTGACAGGCTGCGAGCGCGCGCCGCTCCGGCGCCCGTAGAGCCGCGCCGGAAAGACGCGCGTGTTGTTGAACACCACCAGGTCGCCGGGGCGGAGCAGTTCGGGAAAGTCGCGGAAACGGAGGTCCTCCAGCAGGCCGGGGCCGCGCACCAGGTGCAGCATGCGCGAGGCGGCCCGGTCCGGCAGCGGCTCCTGCGCAATCAGCTCGGGCGGAAGTTCGTAGTCGAAATCAGAGACAAGCATGGGTGATATGTTCTTTTGTCTCCGGACGAGGCGTAGCCGGGCCAAGGGAAAAGCATAGATCCTGACCGCGCCCCTTCGACTTCGCTCAGGGCATGCCCCAGCCGGCGCGGTCAGGATGACGCCCTCAATGGGCAACCGTTCCCGGCAAATAAATTCAATTACAAATTACAAATTCCTCAATTACAAATGTTTTCCCCGCATTGCGTCGCTGCGCCGCCTTGCTGTACCATGCTCCGGCCAAGACCTGGCGGGTCATCTACTACAAACGTAGTGAATGAAGAGCGAGCGTCAGCACCGCGAAGATATCGTGCGCTTTGGCCGCATGCTGCATGCGCGCGGCTTTGTGGCGGCCACCGACGGCAATCTTTCGGTGCGGCTCGATGAGGAAAGCGTGCTTTCCACGCCCACCGCCATGAGCAAGGGCATGATGGAGCCGGAAGACCTGGTGGTGGTGGACAGGAAAGGCCGCAAAGTGATGGGGCGGCGCGAGGTGTCCAGTGAAATCGGCATGCACCTGCTGATCTACAAGCTGCGCCCGGACGCGCACGGCATCGTGCATGCCCATCCGCCCACCGCCACCGGCTACGCCGCCGCCGGCCTGCCGCTGAACCAGGCGCTGGTGTCGGAAATCGTGCTGGCTCTGGGCTGCATCCCGCTGGCGCGCTACGCCACGCCCGGCAGCGCCGAGCTGGTGGACGCGCTGGCGCCGCTGGTGCCGCAGTACGACGCCATCCTGATGGCCAATCACGGCGTGGTGACCTACGGTGACAGCCTGACCAGCGCCTACATGAAGATGGAATCGGTGGAGCACTTTGCCCGTATCGCGCTGGT
>Ga0315268_10001108_pt1 | contig 31194 bp, 34 predicted proteins | sample C1_top_MG_FD_204535 | JGI IMG/M metagenome (GOLD analysis project Ga0315268, IMG submission 204535) | Sediment microbial communities from Yellowstone Lake, YNP, Wyoming, USA - C1_top | ecosystem: Environmental > Aquatic > Freshwater > Lake > Sediment | place: USA: Wyoming | collected 2017-08-01
TTCTGCGATGCACAGGTTTCTTGCCGCCAGAGCAAGCCAGCTTGTGTAGTCAAGGGATTGTATGCTGAATGGTGCACAGCAGTTTGTGTCTTCCATTTCCACAAGTTCTATTCCCAGTTCAGGAGCGATTTTCCTTACAGAATTCTCATATTGTGGTTCTCTTGCAGGAACCAAACATCCTGAGAAAAAGGCGTACTTCATAGTTCTCACTTCGCTTTGCTGATTAGCTTATCATAGTTTGTTTTTCTCAGGATTTTTCGGACAGCTTCAACATTAACGGTTGGTTCCTTGCCTAAGCCGTATTTTTCCCTTTGAACCGAAGCCATTCTGCTTGCAGTCACAACGCGTCCGTTGTCAAATAGGCTTTGAGCTTGAACAAGAATTCCTTCTGGAATCTTTCCTTCCCTGACTGCCAAGTTCCTTATCGCGAACATAGCTTCGCCGACGTCTCCGCCTTGAGGACATCTGTCAAGACATGTGAAGCATGAAAGACAATACCACGGCAATTGCTCGCCTAAAACGTCAGAACGTAAACCGAGGATCGTCATTTCCATCAGTTTTCGAGGGTTATGTTCCTTCACAACTTTGGCAACTGGGCAACTGTTTGTGCATCTTCCACACTGAATGCATGCTAAGACCCCTCTGCCTCTGGGCGTGTTTGCGACTTCGTGCATGAAGTGGGCTTCAGGATGACTCAGAAAGAATCACCTTTCTCAGCTTTTCCTATAATTAGGCGCATTAATAAGAATATGGTTTTTGCGACTATTCTCGTAACAGTTGATTAAAAGTGGATATCAGCATGGATTCTGCTTGCTCCTAAAATCCTCACGAATCATGAATTTTTTACGCAGAATCGGACATCACATTAATAAGGACGTTTACATATGGAAAGTTTTTGAATCCATTTATGGAAGGAAAAAAAATGGATGAGAAAGTCGGCGCTGTTCTAGTTGTTGGAGGCGGAGTCGCTGGCATACAGGCATCTTTGGATCTTGCAGACTCTGGCTTCAAAGTGTACCTTCTTGATGAATCCACCAGCCTCGGAGGAACCATGGCGCAGTTAGACAAGACATTCCCCACGAATGATTGTTCCATGTGCATCTTGGCGCCTAAGCTCGTCACGGCTGGCAGACACCCAAACATCGAACTAATCACTCATTCCGAACTGAAAGAAGTTGAGGGCAAGGCTGGAAACTTTCAAGTCACAATTTTGAAGCGACCGCGTCAAGTCAACGTAGAAAAGTGTACTGGCTGCGGAATCTGTGCGCAAAACTGCCCCATAGAAGTGCCTAACGAGTTTGACGTTGGCACAGGCGTGAGAAAAGCAATTTACGTTCCTTTTCCGCAGGCTGTTCCCCTGAAATACGCAATTGACCAAGACAACTGTATTAAGTGCCGTCTCTGCGAAAGGGTATGCCCAGCTAAAGCCGTTGACTTTGAACAGCAACCCGAGACCGTCAAAATCAATGTTGGATCAGTCATTTTGTCTCCTGGATTTGAGGAATTTGACCCTCACTTGAAGAGCGAGTATGGTTATGGGCATTTTCCAAACGTGGTTTCAAGCATTGAGTTCGAACGTATCATGAACGCTTCTGGACCCTATGGTGGCAAGATCATACGTCCATCAGATGGCAAAATACCGAAGAGAATTGCTTTTATTCAATGTGTTGGTTCGCGTGACGCCCAGCTTGGAAACAATTATTGCTCATCTGCATGCTGTATGTATGCCATCAAAGAGGCGGTTATAGCCAAAGAACACAGCTCAAGCCAGCTGGACTGCACGATTTACTATATGGATATGCGCTGCCATGGCAAAGAGTTTGATGCTTATTATGAGCGTGCTCAAGGAGAATGGGGCGTAAAATTCGTCAGGTCAAGGGTGGCAAGCGTCACCGAAAACCCGTCAACTGGCAACCTTTTCCTTCACTATGTTGAAAATGAAGAGCCAAGAGTCGAAGAATTCGACATGGTCGTCCTGTCGGTCGGCATGCAACCGCCCAGAAACGTTGAAAAACTAGCTGAGAACTTTGGCATAGAACTCAACAAATACAAATTCTGCCAGACAAGCACGTTCTCACCCTCAGAAACGTCAAAACCAGGCATATTTGTCTGTGGAGCTTTCGCAGGCCCCAAAGACATTCCTGAAAGCGTTGCCCAGTCAAGCGGCGCTGCTTCAAAAGCAATGGACATAATTGCCGAAGAGAGAGGAAAACTCGTCACGGTCAAAGAGTTTCCGCCTGAAAGAGACGTGAGCCAAGAAGAACCGCGCATCGGCGTCTTCGTCTGTCATTGTGGAGTCAACATTGGTTCGGTTGTTAATGTTCCAGAAGTTGTGGAGTACGCTAAGACTTTGCCTAATGTGGCCTATGCGGAAGCCAATCTTTACACGTGTTCGCAGGATGCCCAGAAACTGATTACTGAAAAAATCAAGCAGCACAAGCTTAACCGTGTCGTTGTGGCATCGTGCACTCCTCGAACGCATGAGCCATTATTCCGAGAGACCGTTCAAGAAGCTGGTCTCAGTCCCTACTTGTTCGAGATGGCAAACATCCGAGACCAATGCAGTTGGGTGCACATGCATGAGCATAAGAAGGCAACTGAAAAAGCCAAGGACCTGGTCGGATCAATGGTTGCTAAAGCCCGTCTTCTGAAACCTCTCAAGAAACCTACAATAAACGTTACGCCTGCAGGTTTGGTTGTTGGGGGCGGTGTTTCTGGCATGACTGCTGCTTTGGAGCTTGCGAAACAAGGCTTTGAGGTGCATCTCGTCGAGAAAGAGAAGGAACTGGGTGGGCATCTGCGCAAGATCCACTATTTGCTTGAGAAAAACGAGGATCCACAGAAGAGACTGTTGGAAATGACGAAGGCAGTCATGGAAAACAGTAAGATACACGTTTATCTCGGTGCGGAAGTTGTGGATGTTTATGGTTTTGTAGGCAACTTCAAGACGATGATTAAGGAGCAGAGTGGCAAGGAGAAAGAGATTGAGCATGGCATTGTCATCGTGGCTACTGGCGCGATGGAATATGAGCCAACGGAATACCTCTATGGTGAAGATCAGAGGATTCTTACGCAACACGAATTGGAAGAGAGCATTGCCAGAGGAGATTTCAAAGCCAAGAGCGTTATCATGATTCAATGTGTTGGTGCGAGAAACGAGGAGAGACCGAACTGCTCGAGAATCTGTTGTGGGCAAGCGGTGAAGAATGCTCTGAAAATCAAGGAGATAAGCCCTGAAACCGAAGTCTACGTTTTGTACAAGGATGTTAGAACGTATGGTTTCAAGGAAGATTATTATCGCGAAGCCGCATCCAAGGGAGTCATTTTCGTGAACTACAGTGATGAGAATGCTCCTCAGGTCACAAATGAAGATGGTCAGCTTAAGGTATCTTTCTGGGAGCCAGTTGTCAAGCAGCAGGCTGAGATCACGCCGGATTTCGTGGTTTTGAGTGCTGCCACAGTTGCTAATCCCAGCAACAGGCGTTTAGCCGAGATGCTTAAGGTGCCGTTGACCAAAGACGGATTCTTCCTGGAAGCCCACATGAAACTTCGTCCAGTTGACTTTGCTACTGATGGTGTTTTTCTCTGTGGAATGGCCCATTGGCCGAAATTCCTTGATGAGAGCATTTCACAAGCGTGCGCAGCAGCAGCTAGAGCTTCAACTATTCTTTCTAAGAAAACGTTGGATGCTGAAGGCATCGTCTCCTTTGTTGATGAAAGCTTATGCATCGGTTGTGGACTCTGCATCAGCATTTGCCCGTATAGTGCCATATCAAAGGATGAAAAAGGATTGGCAAAAGTGAATGAGGTTCTCTGTAAGGGTTGTGGCACGTGTGCAGCGAGTTGTCCCACGAGAGCGATTACGATGCATCAGTTCACGGATGAAGAGCTCATAGCTCAGGGATTGGCTGTCTTAAAGAGGGCTACGTGTGACTGAGTTTGAGCCGAAAATAATCGGTTTCCTCTGTAACTGGTGTAGCTATGCGGGCGCAGACCTAGCAGGCGTCAGCCGAATTCAATATCCACCCAACATCAGAATCATTCGTGTAATGTGCAGTGGTCGGGTTGATCCGGTCATTATTCTGGAAATGTTTGCCAATGGTGCTGATGGAGTAATAGTGACTGGTTGCCACCCTGGAGACTGTCATTACGTTGCGGGTAACTTGTATGAGGAAAAGAAAATTAACATGTTGAAGAAACTGGTCGAGTTGACTGGTTTGGAGTTGGGTCGTCTTAGACTGGAGTGGGTTTCAGCGGCGGAAGGTCAGAGATTCGCTCAGGTAGTGACTGAATTCACGGAGCAAATAAAGAAGCTGGGACCTTCGCCTGTTTCAGATAGCAAGCCGAACCCGCGGATTCTGGAAAACATTCAGGCAGCAAGAAATGCTGCAGCAGGCTTCCGATTAAGAGTTTTAGTTGGAAGGGAATTTGAGTTAACAGAGAAAAACAATGTCTACAAAGAAAAGGTTTCTCAGGAAGAGTTTGATTCTGTGCTTGACGAGATCGTTGAGGCTGAGTTTATCCGACAGAAGATTCACCTTTTGACAAGCGCCAAGCCACTCTCAGTTAAGGCGTTATCGGAAACAATTGAGTTGAAACCTGCAGATGTGCTCAAGCAGATTGTGGACATGCGAAGACGAAACATGATCACATTAGATCACATTGAGGGAACAACTCCTTTCTACAAGGCTTTGGAGGTCGAATAAAGTGTCGAAGACGAAGGGTAAGCAGAAGAAAGTTGGCGCAGTTCTCGTTGTTGGTGGAGGAGTGGCAGGAATACAAGCATCCCTAGACTTGGCGGATTCTGGGTTCAGAGTGTACTTGATCGATCAAGGAGCGAGCATAGGTGGAGTAATGGCTCAGCTTGATAAGACTTTTCCGACGAATGACTGTTCAATGTGTATTCTTTCGCCGAAGCTTGTGGCAACAGGGAGACATCCCAACATTACGATTTTGACGAATGCTGAAGTAACGGGTTTGAAGGGCAGAGCTGGAAATTTCGAAGTGAAACTTCGAAGGAAAAGCCGTTACATTATCGAAGAAAAGTGCAATGGCTGCGGCATTTGTGCACAAAAATGTCCAATCGAAGCTGTTGACCTATTCAATGAAGGTTTAGGCAGAAGAAGCGCAATCTACGTTGAATATCCGCAGGCTGTTCCGCTTAAATATATGATTGATCGTGAGAAATGCATAGGATGCGGCACGTGCTCAGAAGTCTGCAGAGCAAATGCAATAGAATACAATCAAGAAGACAGTGAAGCCTCGCTCAAAGTCGGCTCGATAATCCTTGCACCTGGATTCGAATCCTTCGATGCAAGACTGAAAAGCGAATATGGTTATGGTAGATTCCCAAACGTTGTGACAAGCATTGAGTTTGAGCGTATTCTGAGCGCTTCTGGACCATACGGAGGGCTTGTTCTAAGACCTTCGGACGGTGAAATTCCGAAGCGAATAGCGTTCATTCAGTGCGTGGGTTCGAGGGATTTTCAGCTTGGAAACAACTATTGTTCTGCTGCCTGCTGTATGTATGGCATGAAAGAGGCAGTCATCGCGAAGGAGCATACTCCTTCCAAGTTGGATGCGAAGATCTTTTTCATGGACATGCGGTCTTACGGGAAAGAGTTTGACGCTTATTATGAACGTGCCCAAGGAGAATGGGGCATACAATTCGTCAGATCAAGAGTGGCTGGGGTCACTGAAGATCCGAAGACGGGTAACCTTTTCGTTCACTATGTTGAAGATGAGACGCCTAAAACAGAAGAGTTCGACATGATTATCCTGTCGACTGGTATGCGACCTCCCAAAAACATTGATGCATTGGCCAAGAATATGGGTATAAAGCTTAACAAATACAAGTTCTGCGAAACGGACACTTTTTCGCCTATGGAAACTTCAAAGAGGGGTGTATTCGTTTGTGGAGCATTTTCTGCTCCAAAGGACATTCCTGAGAGTGTTGCTCAGGCAAGCGGTGCAGCAGCAGAAGCGATGGGCATAATTGCTGGTGAAAGAGGAACACAGGTCACAGCTAAAGAGTATCCGCCTGAACGGGACGTGAGCCAAGAAGAGCCGCGCATCGGCGTTTTCATCTGCCACTGCGGAATCAACATAGGCGGAGTTGTGAACGTTCCTGAAGTAGTGAAATACGCGAAAACATTGCCTCACGTAACGTATGCAGAGGCCAACGTTTACACGTGCTCTCAGGACACGCAGAAACTCATCAAAGAGAAAATAGTGCAGAACAATCTCAATCGTGTGATCGTGGCGTCTTGCACTCCGAGGACGCATGAACCGTTGTTCAAGGAGACGGTGCAGGAAGCCGGGTTAAACCCATACTTGTTTGAAATGACGAATATTCGTGACCAGTGTAGTTGGGTGCACATGCACGAGCCTAAGGAAGCAACTGATAAAGCCAAAGATTTGGTTCGTTCGATAGTCGCTAAAGCTGCACTTCTCAAGCCGCTTAAGAAACCGCTCATAAACGTCACGTCTATCGCCTTGATTGTTGGGGGCGGTGTTTCTGGCATGACTGCTGCTTTGGAGCTTGCAAAACAAGGCTTTGAGGTGCATCTCGTCGAGAAAGAGAAGGAACTGGGTGGGCATTTACGCACGATTCGTTATTTGCTTGATAATGACGATGATCCGAAGAAGAAGCTTCGCGCCCTAATCAAGGCAATCAGAGAAAATGATAAGATCCACGTTTACTTGGGTGCAGAAGTTGTCGATGTTTACGGTTTTGTTGGAAACTTCAAATCAAAGATAAAGAAAGACACTGGCGAGCTAAAGGAAATCGAGCATGGTGTCGTGATAGTGGCTGTCGGTGCGGTTGAGTACAAGCCCACCGAGTACCTGTACGGTGTTGATCCGCGGGTTATGACTCAGCACGAGCTTGAAGAGAAGCTTGCAAACGGAGAGTTCAAAGCGAAAAGCGTCGCAATGATTCAGTGTGTTGGTGCCAGAAACGAGGAAAGACCGAACTGTGCTAGAATCTGCTGTGGACAAGCAATAAAGAACGCTCTGAAAATAAAGGAAACAAGCCCTGAAACAGAGGTTTATGTTCTGTACAAGGACATGCGGGCTTACGGTTTCAAAGAAGACTACTATCGCGAAGCTGCGACAAAAGGAGTTCTATTCATCAACTATGATGACGTGAGAAAACCCAGAGTCGTCAATGAAAATGGGAAGCTCAGAGTTACCTTCTGGGAACCCATAATAAGGGAAGAAGTCGAGATTGAGCCAGATGTTTTAGTCTTAAGCGCTGCCACAATCCCAAATCCTGGCAATAAGCACTTGGCAGAGATGCTTAAGGTGCCGTTAACTAAAGATGGCTTCTTCTTGGAGGCGCACATGAAGCTTAGACCTGTGGACTTTGCTACTGATGGTGTTTTCCTCTGTGGTATGGCTCATTCACCAAAGTATATTGATGAAAGCATTGCTCAAGCTTGTGCAGCTGCTTCAAGGGCTACCACGATATTGTCTAAAAAGACTCTTGAGATGGAAGGAATTGTTGCGAACGTGTCCGAAGATTTATGTAGTGGTTGCAGAGTTTGTGAATATCTGTGTCCCTACGGTGCAGTCGAAATGAAGGATAAAGAAGGCAAAACTGTTGCACACGTGATTGACGCCTTATGCAAAGGATGTGGCGCATGCGGCACAGCATGCCCAACCAAAGCCATCACCATGGGTCACTTTACCACAGAAGAGATTCTTGCTCAAATTGAAGCTGCATTATGCGAGGTAAGAGCATGACTGAAAACAACGGGTTTGAGCCGAGAATAATCGGTTTCCTCTGTAACTGGTGCAGCTATGCAGGCGCAGACTTGGCAGGCGTCAGCAGAATCCAGTATCCGCCAAACATCAGAATCATCCGAGTAATGTGCAGCGGCAGAATCGACCCAGCGTTCATTCTTGAAGCGTTCAAGGATGGCGCAGACGGCGTACTTGTGGGCGGTTGCCATTTGCCTTCTGACTGTCACTATATTAGCGGCAACTTCAAGGCTTTAAGACGGATCAATCTGATAAGGCGAGTCCTGAAAGAGTTTGGCATTGAGCCTGAGCGTGTTAGGCTTGAATGGATTTCCGCAAGCGAAGGAGACAAGTTCGCTGCTGTCGTGCGTGACATGACTGATCAGATTAAGAAGCTTGGGCCAAATCCGTTAACCGCTGGAGGCGTGGAAGCATAATGGTTGAACCGCAGCCGAAACCGATAAAGTCGTCTGAGATGGATCCCAAGTTCAAGTACGAAATCTCCAAGATGCACGGCGGCGAGAAGCTGATGCGCTGTTTCCAATGTGGAACATGTACGTCAGATTGTCCAGTTGCACGGTTCAGTGACACTTACAGGCCTAGGCAGATTATTCGCATGACTCAACTTGGGTTGAAAGATCGAGTATTGAGCAGTGACACTTTGTGGCTTTGTGCTTCTTGTTTCACTTGCACGGATCGTTGTCCGCAGGACGTTGAGGTTGCTAGTGTCATTCGCGTTTTGAGAAATCTGGCTGCGGAGCAAGGTCATATTCCGCAAGTGTTCAAGGAAGAATGTGCAAGCATTCTTGAATCAGGTTATGCTTACAAGATTCCAGAATTGAGGTTGAAGAAGAGGGAGACTTCGGGGCTTCCTCCATTGCCTAAGGGTAATCCTGAAAGCATTAGGAAGACGCTTCGTGAAGTGCATTTCCTTAAGCATATGGAGAAGAAGGCGGAGTAAGAATGGCGGGACTCAAGTATCTCATGTTTCTTGGCTGTGCAATTCCGTATCGTGTGTCTGCTTTTGAGATTTCTGCACGTAAGGTTCTCGGCAAGCTGGGTGTGGAGCTTGTTGAAATGCCTGAGTTCAATTGCTGTGGCTTGCCATTGGATCCTGTGAGCCACGAGATGATGCTTGTTCTCGCAGCGCGGAATCTGGCTTTGGCAGAACAGAAAGGCTTGGACATTATTACACTGTGTCCTGGCTGTGCGGGAACGTTGAAAAAAGTCAACAAGATGCTGAAGGAAGACAAAGCTCTGCGTGATGAAATCAACTGTCACTTGAAAGAAGCTGAGTTGGAGTTTAAGGGAACGGTGAACGCTAAGCATTTCATGCAAGTGCTTATTGAGGACGTTGGTTTGGAGAAGGTGAAGGATTCTGTTGTTAAGCCGCTCACGATGCTTAAGGTTGCGGAGCATAATGGTTGTCACATTTTGAGGCCTAAGGAGTTTATTGGGTTTGATGATCCTGAGGATCCTAAGACGTTGAAGACTTTGATTGAGGCGACTGGTGCGACGTGTTTGGATTATATGGATGAGACTGAGTGTTGTGGTGCTCCTAGCGTGGGTGTTAGCGATAAGATTGCTTTGGCGTTGGCGCGTGATAAGCTTACGCACATGAAGATGGTGGATGCTGAGGCGATGGTTACGATTTGTCCGTTCTGTCACATCATGTATGATACGAATGAGTTGCGGATTGAGAAAATGTTTAATGAGGTTTATGGGATTCCTGTTTTGCATTATCCTCAACTGTTGGGTTTGGCTCAGGGCATGAAGCCTGAGGAGCTGGCGTTTAACGATTTGAGGGTTGACGTTTCTAAGATATTGAGTAAGGTTGAAGGTGGAAAATAGTATGCCGAAGGAAAAGTTGAAGATAGCGTTTTATTGGGCTGCAAGCTGCGGTGGATGTGAAATCGCAGTTTTGGACATAAACGAGAAAATCCTTGACGTTGTGGGCATTGCGGACATTGTGTTCTGGCCTGTGGCGATGGACGTGAAGTATAAAGATGTTGAGGCGATGCCTGACAAGTACATTGATATTTGCTTCTTTAACGGTTCAGTGCGTAACAGTGAGCAGGAGCATATGGCTAAGCTTTTGAGAGAGAAGGCGAAGACGCTTGTTGCTTTTGGTTCTTGTGCTCATGAAGGCTGTGTTCCGGGGTTGGCGAATTTGCATGATCGGAAGGAGATTTTTGATAAGGTTTACTTGAAGGAGAAGTCGGTTGTTAATCCTGAGGGTGTTGTTCCGCAGACTGAGACGAAGGTGAAGGAGGGGGTTTTGCGGGTTCCTGAGTTTTATGATACGGTTAAGACGTTGGGGCAGACGGTTGAGGTTGATTATTATTTGCCTGGGTGTCCGCCGCCTGTGAAGCTGATTTCTGCTGCGGTTGACGCTATTGCTAAGGGTGAGTTGCCGCCGAAGGGTTCGGTGCTTGCGCCTTTGAAGAGTGTGTGTGATGAGTGTCCTCGTAAGAAGGAGAATAAGCGAATTTCGACGATTTATCGTGTTCATGAGAAGGTTCCTGAGCCTGAGCGGTGTTTGCTTGAGCAGGGGATTATTTGTATGGGTCCTGCGACGCGTAGTGGTTGTGGTGCGCAGTGTTTGACTGTTGATATGCCTTGTACGGGTTGTGGTGGTCCTTGTCCGAATTCGCCTGAGCAGGGTGCGGCGATGATTAGTGCTTTGGCTTCTATTTTGGGTTTGGAGGGTGAGCAGGAGCATTACAGTGAGGAGGATGTTGACAAGTTGATGAGTCAGATTAAGGATCCGTTGGGAACGTTTTATATGTATAATTTGCCGTCGTCGATTCTTGGGAGGAAGGTGTTGCAGAAATGAAGGAGATTTTGATTGATCCGATTTCGAGGCTTGAGGGTCACGGGAACATATCGATTTTCCTGAATGATGCGGGTGAGGTTGAGAATGCTTATTTGAAGATTCCTGAGCTTCGTGGATTTGAGCAGTTTTGTGTGGGTCGCAGGGCGGAGCTTATGCCGTTGTTGACTACGCGGATTTGTGGTGTGTGTCCTGTTGCGCATCATTTTGCGGCTGCGAAGGCTTTGGATGCTGCGTTTAATGTGGAGCCGCCGAGTGCTGCGAAGAAGCTTCGGGAGTTGATGTACGCTGCTTACTTCATTTATGATCATACGCTGCATTTCTATTATTTGGGTGGTCCTGATTTTGTGGTTGGTCCTGATGCGCCGCCTGAGAAGCGTAATATTTTGGGTGTGATTGAGAAGGCGGGTTTGGAGGTTGGTAAGGAGGTTATTAAGCATCGGGCTTTTGGGCAGAAGATGACTGAGATTATTGGTGGTAAGGCTACGCATCCTGTTTGTGGTTTGCCTGGTGGGATTAGTAAGGCTTTGAGCGAGGAGAATCGTGTTGAGATTGAGCGTATGGCTGAGTCTTGTTTGAAGTTTGCGCAGTTTACGTTGAAGCTGTTTCATGATATTGTTCTGGGGAATAGTAAGTACGTGGATTTGATTTTGAGTCAGGCGTACACGCATAAGACGTATTATATGGGCATGGTGGATGAGCATAATAAGGTTAATTTTTATGATGGTAAAGTGCGTGTTGTGGATCAGAGTGCTAGGGAGTTTTTGAAGTTTGAGCCTAAAGATTATTTGAGTGTTGTGGGTGAGCATGTGGAGCCGTGGACTTATTCGAAGATGCCGTTTTTGAAGAAGGTTGGTTGGAAAGGTTTGGTTGATGGTGTGGACAGCGGGATTTATCGTGTTGGTCCGTTGGGTAGGCTTAATGTTTCTGATGGAATGGCTACGCCGTTGGCTCAGGCGGAGTATGAGGTTATGTACAAGACGTTGGGTGGGAAGCCTGTGCATAGTACGTTGGCGTTTCATTGGGCGAGGTTGATTGAGTTGCAGTATGCGACTGAGCGGGCACTGGAGCTTGTTAGAGATCCTGAGATTACGAGTAAGGATGTGCGTGCGAAGCTGGGTGAGCCGGGTGAGGGTGTGGGTATTGTTGAGGCTGCGAGGGGGACTTTGATTCATGATTACAGTTTGGATAAGGATGCGTTGATTAAGGATGTTAATCTGATTGTGGCGACGACGAATAATTATCCTGCGATTTGTATGAGTGTGCGGGATGCGGCGAAAGGGTTGATTCATGGCGGTAAGGTGGATCAGGGTTTGCTGAACATGGTGGAAATGGCTTTCCGTGCTTATGATCCATGTTTTGGGTGCGCAACGCATTTTGCGATTGGACAGATGCCGTTGACTGTGAGCATCTACGACAGTGATAAGAGACTTGTGAAGACGGTTTCGCGTTGAAGGGCTTATTGTTTTAGGCGTGATTCGGGGGCAATACGGAATACCCCGTTATGATTTCTATGTTAGGACTGTTTCCCTCCTTATGGTTTTAGAGTGTGGTGTGGCTGAGATTTAAACAGGGTCTCAGAAGTGATATTCGTGGTATTGCCTTGTGGTTTTTCAACATTTGTTTAGGAGTGAAAAAACGCCTAAATTCTAGACCCCCTCTAGGTTTCTGCAATCCACAAATATTAGGCTCCAAATATGCTGGTTTCTCAGGTTTTTCATCGCAAGAGGAGAAAACGGTTGAACAATGTTAGAGAATGAACCTGAAATCGACGTTATACCCACAACGACTAGTCGATAACTTGATAGTAAGCATAGAAGAATGTTCGACTTGGCTGCTGGATTGCCTAGCTAGTCTTGCTTCTTCTACAGATTGACAGAAACAATGAATAGGGATTCTCCTAGAGATAGTATGGACCTATTGTATGCGTGTTAGAATGTTTCTGCTATGTTATGAAGTGCTGGAAGTGAAAACTGGTTGTGGAGTCCAGTTCATTGCATTTGACATGAACATTTGCTTCATAGCTTGTAATGTTTGTGAACCATTGACCGAAAAGTGATAGGATGCTTGCGTTTAGCTGGTAGTATCCTATTGGGAACTCCAACATTACTGATTTACTTTTATTGATTTCGGGTATGAACTCTGTGGCTTCCCAATTTTCGAGTGCTGAACCGAAGAAGATTAGCTGAACCTGAACGTCATGTGCAGTAGCTGTTCCAGTATTCGAGAGTGTGATTCGGGTGAATGTGCTAAATACATAGAAATCAAAGGGTGCAGACATGCTAAACGATGGTTTTCCGCTTTCTGTCTTGTTCATAGTCGTTAGGAAATTGTATGTTGGTTGACTAAGACTCATGATAATAGCGATGATGCTTAGAGTGATGGCAACCAATGATAGGCTAGGCTTCATTTTGTCTTCACGATTCTAACCAATTCCTTGGGTTCAGCTATAAGTTTTGTTACACAGCGTTGTTGCACTTCCCAAAGTATCAATTTTGTCTTCGCAAGATTTAAGAAGAAACGCCACGTATTACTAGATGGTACCTTTATGGATTTACTTGAAGACCTAATTCTTGACTACGAAGCGAAAGGCTTCAAAATTGTGCAAAAACGAAGGCTCAAACATGGTCTCAGAATCTTTCTCAAAAGAGAAGCCAAGGGAAGATGGACTTCTGGGTTTGATGGTATTTACATGTATTATGTAGATGGAAGTGCTTCAGCCGATAATATGCGTGAATGCTTCAAAGATTATGTCAATTTTTATGAGTCTGAAGATTTTGGCGAAGGTGATAAAGGTTTCTTCCTATGCTCAGTTATTAATGAAAGACTGTTTAGGCGTTTGAAAAGGGCAAAGATTGAGGATGAAGAAATCGAAAAGAGTCTCAAGCCAATTGTCCTGAAGAGGAAAGCTGAAAATGTGATAGAAGAAGAACCAAAAAGAACTGTCAAAGAAAAGAGAAAGGTATTCATCGTTCATGGAAGAGAAAAGTTGCCAGCGTTTGAACTAAAAGTGCTTATTGAGGACAAATATCCGATAGAAGCTATCCTTCTAGAGGAAAAAGCTCATGAAGGCAAAACCCTTGTTGAGAAATTGGAGAAATACTCTGATGTGGATTATGCGTTTATAACCCTCACTCCAGATGATGTAGGAGCATTGAAAGGTGAACCTCTTAGAGAAAGGGGTCGCCAAAACGTGATTTTTGAATGGGGAGTTTTCATAGGCAAAATAAAGAGAAACAATATATGCCTTCTCATTAAAGGAGATGTGGAAATCCCTTCAGATTTACATGGAATCGGATTTTATAGATTCAAGGAAAGCGTCAAAGAGTGTTTTCTAGGCATAGATAATGAACTTAAAGAAGCCAAAATAGTCTAGCTTTTTTGTCTCTACTTGCTGGAATAGAGAGAAAGACAACTGCGTAGTAGTTGATATTCTTCTAATCTATTATTGCTAGGCAGAATACCACTAGATGCGTGCCACTGATTTTTCCACTTGAAATTCGACCATTGATTATCGGTAGCTAATTAGTTAATGGTCCTCTTCTGCCTTGCTAGGTATATCTTCAGCTCATTCTTCTCAAAATTGGTCAAGGAATGGGTGGAGGATGGAGGTCATTTCCTCTTCTTTGAAGAGCTTGAGCCTTTCTGTCAGAATAACTTACCCAGGATATTTACCATGAATTCTGAATACTTATAATCTATCATTGCTTTAGTAGCAGTAAGTGATAGAATGGCTAAGAAAAAAGGAAAACCAGCCAAGAAAAAGAAGAAATGAGAGCAGCTTAGAATAGTCTCTGCTATCATGATTTGCTAAGACTATCACTTTCTCTTTTTGAAAAGCTTGACTCCACCCATCTCAGTCACAAAGTCAAAACCAGCCTCAATGAGCTTAGAAGCAGAGACTTCCAAGTTATGTTCTATATCTCTGGATTATTCAGAGCCTTAGAGATTTTCTTTCTTTCTCTCATGAAGTAAGTGGTAAAGGAATCTAATCTAGCCTCTCTGTTTTTCCTAAAGACATATTCAGAGGTTCAGTCTTGGAGCCGGGGATGGGAGTTGAACCCATATAGAGCGGCTCTGCAGGCCGCCGCTTCAACCGTTCAGCCACCCCGGCACCCAACACTACAAAACTAGACCGTAATAAACATTATTTAGCCCATTTTGAGCTTCCGAAGAACCTCACGATACGCAGCCAAAGCAGCCTTTTCACTCTTAACATTCTTAATAATCATCCGTCCACCATTAAAAAGCGTAACCTCCATGCTCCCATAATCAAATATCACTGCTAGGTGAGACTTCAAACGAACCTTAAACTGCTTTTTGATTGAACTGTAAGCTTTGCCAAGGCTCAGTTTCAACGGTTTTTCAGGATTCACATTGGCAGTGTCTCTTCCACACAACCAAACAAGCCTCTCCCCAGCCTTCAAACCCCCTAAACCACCCCTACATGCTGGACAATCCTCCCTCTTCAGAATATCAACCGCCGCAAAATACATGTCACTAAAATCGCAGACCATAAGCTTGCCTTTCAAAACCGAACCAATCCCCGCAAGAACCTTTATTGTTTCCAACGCCTGCAAACTTCCAATAACGCCCGCAGTCGCACCCAACACCCCTCGAACATCACACGAATCCAACTGCCTATCATCAACACTAGGATACAAACACTCCAAACACGGGGTCTCAGGCGGAGCAAACACCGACAACGTTCCCTCAATCCCTATTGCCGCACCAAAAACAAACGGAACCCCAAGCCTCACGCACGCACGATTAACCAAGTAACGCGTACTCATATTATCCAAACCATCAACAACACAATCCACACCCGAAAGCAGCTTCTCCACATTGCCTTCATTCACGTTTTCAGGAACAGCCTCAACTCTAATCATAGGATTCTTCTTACCCAATCGCTCCGCAGCAACCTCAACCTTAGGATAATGCACATCCCCAAGCCTATACAACATCTGCCTATGCAAATTCCGCACTTCAACAACATCCTGATCAATAAGACGCAGATACCCAACTCCAGCAAGCGCCAGATAAAGCGAGGAAATCGTGCCCAAACCACCAAGCCCAACAACCGCAACCTTCGACTCCGCAAGCTTCTTCTGCCCTTTTCTACCAAGCTCTTTCAAAACAATCTGCCGACTGTAAAACTCACTATAAAGCGAAGAAATCCGCGTCTTAGGCAATTTGGCTACTTCTCCTCAGCTTACTCTTTTTCGGAACCAGCTTTATATCTACCCTTCTTAAGAAACTGCCTCTCATAAATCTCCCTAACCCGCTGAATAGTATCAGCCTGCTCAGCAACCTTATCATCCCTAATCCGAGTAATCCGTGCAAAACGCAAAGCCATCCCACTCTTATACTTCGGACTCTTCTGAATCTCATTATACGCAACCTCAACCACAACCTTCGGAACCACAACAACCCTCCCACGCCCCTCACTCACTGCTAAACCCTTAAGCGTCTTCGTCATCTCAACAATTTCCGCATCAGTCAAACCCTTAAACGTCTTACCCAAAGACAAAAACTCGCCCGTCTCAGCATCACGCGCAGCCAAATCATAATCCGACAACCACTCATGCCTCCTGCCATAACCATACTCAGCAGCAACAATCACCAAATCCAAAGGCTCAAGAACAGGCTTAATCTTCAACCAGCTTTTCCCACGAGTCCCAGGCGTGTACGGACTGTCAAGCTTCTTAGCCATCAAACCCTCATGACCCGCATCCATCGCCTTCTCCAAGAACTGCACAGCATCTGCTATTCTATCCGTTATCAACTGTTCCGTCAGTTGTATTGCGCCAGAAACCGCGGCAAGAGCCTCCCTCCGATCAACATAAGACATCGAAACCAAACTCTTCCCATTGAGGTACAGAATGTCAAATAGGAAAAGCCTGATTGGAACATGCTCCGCTGACTCTTCTATTCCATGAACCCTTCTAAACCTTCGCATCAAATGCTGAAAAGGAACAGGCAAACCCGAACCATCAACCGCAACAACCTCACCCTCCAAAATCACCTCACCCACCCCAACATTCTTAGCAACCAAATCGACAATTTCAGGCAGACTCTCCGTCACATCAGTTAACCTTCGACTGAAAACCCGAACCTCATCACCTCGCTTGTGAATCTGCACCCTAGCCCCATCATATTTGAACTCAAAAGCCGAGCGACCACCATGCTCCTCCAAAGCCTCAGCAACGCCATCCGCCATTTGAGCAAGCATCAACTCAACAGGCCTAAAAACCCTAAACCCAATCTTCAAAATGCCACTCTTGCCTTCAACCTTAAGCAACGCAGCAACCTCTCCAACGTCACCCGCAGTCATACACGCCCTCTGCACCTCTTTCAACGGCACATCAAAAGCCTTACTCACAGCCTGCTCCATCAAACCCTCATGAAAACCCGTCCTCATCTCACCAATCAAAATCTTCACCAGATACTTGGCTTCCACAGGCGACGCAAGACTAAACAACGCTTCCAAAAGACGTTCCTTCTTATCTCTTGAGCCCGCACCTGTTGCCTCAGCCAATGCTTCAAGACTGCGCCTAACCTCCAAAATTGTCAATTCTCTCTCGAAAAGCGCAGCTTGCCTCTTCACCGTACTGTTCTCAAAAACTATCTTGGTAGCAGAGCCAATATCGCCTGACTGGCTGAAAGCAGCATTAAAAACCGACCACTCAACACCAGTCAAACGCTTAATAATATCACTCAAAGTAGACCAGCTCACATCCAACGTTTGCTGACGCCACTTCTCAAACGGCCTACCAAGAACCATCGACACAGCAGGCTCCACCTCTTCAGAAGCCAAACTTTTCAAAAAATCAGAAACGTAATCTATCATTGCAGTCCGTTTCCGCGTCGCTTCCAGCTTTTCGCCTAATTCTGCTAAGATTTTGAACGAAGTAGGCATGACCTTGACCTTTCAAACGCTAACTTCTAGATTGCAAATTTAAACAGATAAGCCTTGTTTTGCTCTGGGCTTCAACTAAAAAAGAAAATTGTTTACGGACAGCACAAGCTAAAATGAAGATTCCAATTTGGCTTTCGTTTCCTTTATCTTTTTGGTCAGTTCCTCAACCTTAACTTTGTCTTTCAACGCACTGTAGCAATCCCGTGCATATTCAAGCGCACTGACGCCATATCTGTCAAACCCTTTCTGAAATGACAGCTCAGCTGATTTCATGAAGTATTCGACAGCCGCTTCATAATCCTTCAACGCAAAAGCACATTCACCAGCCCTGTAAAGCATTGAAGTAGAGTCAAAATAGTTCTGACCCTTATAATACAGCTCTGCAGTTCTAACAAAGATGTCTTTCGCTTCCTTGTACTTGCCAGCGTCAAACAGGTTGTTCGCATCCTTATGCATTTTAACAGGATCTTCCTTCACCTTAGGTTCACTCATAACCTTCAACCCGCAAATCCGTATCTATCACAAAGAACCCACATTTAGCCTTTCCCATCACAAACATCAAAAAAGCCTTAACCACCAAGTGCACCTAATCTCAAACAACGGTGAAAACCATGAAAATCTGCGACGCACACGTTCATCTAGGAAAATCTGGACCATGGCAACCATACATAGACCCAACAATCCATGTGAGCGAATTAATGCGCCTCCTTGATAAATACAACGTTGAAAAAGCCATAGTATTTCCAAACCCAAACGTCGGCGACAAATACCCCGAAATGAACAATTACATCGCCGAATCCGTAAGGAAGCATCCAACACGACTCATTGGCTTTGGACGCGTTGATCCAAGAAGAGAAGACGCCATAAAAGAATTAACTCGCATCAAGAAGAAGCTGGGCTTAACTGGACTCAAACTGCATCCATTCGTAGAATGCTTCAGACCAGACCACCCATACTTCACCAAATTCTTCCAAAAAACCAACGAACTTGTCTTGCCAATCCTATTTCACACGGGCGACGGCTTCTCCTCACCAGGACTCATCACCAAAATCGCCAGAAGACACCCAAAACTGCCCATAATTCTAGGCCACCTAAGAGAAGCAACTCTCAACGCCATGAAAGAATGCGAAAACACGTACGTAGAAACTTCAGGCACCCTGCCAGACTTCATTGAACTCGCGGCAGACATAGACGAAAACAGAATACTCTTCGGATCAGACATTCCATACTTCCGCTATCCAACACAAATCGCAATAGTCGAAGCCGCAGAAATCCCACAGAAAACCAAAAACAAAATCTTCTCCGAAAACTTTCACGCTTTGTTGACCAAAAATAAAATAAGCAACCTCCCTTGAGCAAGATAACACAAATTAAGGGATCCGAAAGTGAATAAAACAACAGACATTTCAGACACAGTTTTAAAGATCGCCTTGGCAGCCGTTTTCGCAGCACTCGTCTGCATAGCAACCATAATATTCGTCATACCCATTCCAGCAACCCACGGATACTTCAACCTAGGCGAAACAGTCATCTACGCTGCAACACTTCTGTTCGGTCCTTTCGTAGGAGGCTTTGCTGGAGGCGTAGGAGCAGGACTGGCAGACATCATAAGCGGATACTCTCAATTTGCCCCAGGCACCTTTGTAATAAAAAGCCTCGAAGGCCTTATTGTTGGATTCCTAAATCGAAAAATGATGCACGTGACCAAGAAACCAAGCATCGCAGCTGTTGTCGCTATTGTTGTTGGTGGACTGGAAATGGTTGCTGGGTATTTCATCTATGAAGTAGGAGTTCTCAATTATGTGTCATTTGATGCGCTAGGCGAGGTGCCGTTCAACATTGTCCAGATGGTTGTCGGTTTAGTAGTTGCCGTGCCCGTTGTCAGAATCGTTCTCCGCGTGTTCCCACAACTTAAAAACTGAAGCCGCGACTATATCACAACACGAGGCTCATCAATGGCTCTTCCACATGGCAAAATCCCGCTCGAAATACTCAAACAAGTCATCTTCAAGAATCTGGGAGCCAAACGCAGCGAAGTCGTGCTGGGGCCTTCAGCAGGAATTGACGGTGCCGTAATAGACTTCGGAAACAAGTCCCTGATAGTGTCTATGGATCCCATCACAGGTGCATTAGAGCGAGTCGGCTGGCTTGCCGTCAATATCAATGCCAACGACGTGGCGACCTTTGGCGTTCAACCAGAATACCTGCTTTCATGCATAATGCTGCCTGAAAACGCTGAAAGAATAACAGTTGAAACAATAAGCATGCAGATGGGGAAGGCTGCAAAAGATTTGGAGATCGCCATCATCGGCGGACACTGCGAAGTCACCCCGGGATTGTCCAACCCAATAGTGGTGGGATGCACGATGGGCACGACGGAAAAAGGAAACTACGTGACAGCCGCTGGAGCTAGACATGGAGACAAACTCATCTTGACCAAGAGCGCTGGAATTGAGGGAACAGCAATTCTCGCATCAGACAAAATAAGACGCCTAGAGAAAACAATGAGCCATAACACGTTACTGAGCGCCCAACAGTTCTTCGACCAAGTAAGCGTGGTTAAAGAAGCAGTGGTAGCGTTCAAAACAGGCGGAGTCCATGCCATGCACGATCCAACGGAAGGCGGCATAGCAGGCGGAATCCATGAAATGGCAGACGCATCCAATCTGGGAGTAAAAGTGTTTGAAGAGAAGATCAAGATCAAGCCTGAAACACGTGAAATCTGTAATTTCTTCAAGATCGACCCGTTACAGTTGATTAGCTCTGGAGCCTTGTTGATTGCAGTAAAACCTGACGCCGTAGATAACATCATTGAAACTCTGAAACAGAACGAAATCCACGCCTCAGTAGTAGGGGAGTTCCTGAAAGAGCCAGACAAGCGCATCTTGGTTAAAAAGAACGGAAAGCCCCAAGCCCTGCCTAGACCAGTATCGGACCATCTCTGGCTTGCACTAAGCCAAAGATAAGACGTTCACTGATTTTTCGCAATTCCAGATTGCTGCTTGGGCAAAAGTCGATTGTGAAGCCCCAAGATAATCAGGAAATTTATCACGTAAGAGGGGAAATAATGCCTGAGACTGTCAAGTATTCTGGTGTTATCTTCCCATCTTCTAGGTTCCTCATAGACTCTGATGTGCTTTGCAAACAACGCTTTTCCATACTTCATGATGTCTGCTGAAAACAACACATCCTCTCCTATGAAATCAGTGAAAAACCTAGATTCAAAGATAGATCGATGATACGCGGCGCATGTTGTCGGAATTCTAGGTTTGCCATAATGAAACGAAAACTCATCCAGAAACCTAAGCGTCCTATACACCAAATACGATATCTTGTTCAGTTTTGTCGGATAAATTGGAAAACCAGTAGCAACCAGACCTGGATTCGCACCAAACAAGCTTGTCAATTCCTCAACAAAGTTAGGGGGCAAAACAACATCCGCATCAACAAACACCAAAATGTCCTCTTTTGCAAACCTTGCACCCAAGTTCCTAGCCGTCCCTCGTCCGCAATCAGCACGCATCACTTTGATCCGCAAAGACTTATCCCATTTTTCTACAGTTCGAAGAAGCATGTCGCCTTCGGAAGCATCGACAATGACGATTTCAAAATCTTTGAATGTTTGTTTGTTCAGAAAACCAAACAGTCGGTCAATAAGGGGATCATCCTTGTGAGGTATGACGAAGCTGACACGTTGCAACCTATCTTTTCTCCTTGTCTAATGATGCTTAATACTTTCCTATCTTTTTTTCAAGCCCATATCTGCGTCGAAGCTATGGTAGCAAGGTGTGTACTTGCGCTACTTTAAAATACTATCGATGAAACGAGTCTAAGCGTGAAATGAAAGGACAGGAACAAGCCTTTGGGAATGACCCTGGAGAAAGCTGCCAGAATCGCAAGATGCTCAGTACTGCCGAACAAGCCCTATCACGTGCAGTGGTTGCTCACAAGAAGATGCAATTACCGCTGCAGAGGCTGCGACGTCTGGCGAGAACAAGACGGCGAGGAATTATCCACCGCGGAGATCAAGAAAGGCCTTGATATCCTCAAGGAACTCTGCGTGGTAGAAATTGTTTTCTCTGGCGGAGCCCCGCTCCTGAGGGAGGATATTGGCGAGATTCTGGAACATGCTTCCAAGTCCTTTGTAACCACAGTCTACGATAACGGCAGTTTGGCTGCGGAAAGAATCGACGCATTACGCAATGTTGACTTCGTCGCCATTTCCTTGGACACCCTAGACTCAAAGAAAAGCGATCACCTCAAAGGAGTTGAAGGCTCTTGGGAAAGGGCAATGAAAACCATCGAAAAACTTCATGAAGAAGGAATTCCAGTAAGCATATCGCCAACGATCTCGCAGTATAACTTGCACGAAATTGTCCCATTCACTAAATACTTTCTTACAAAGGGCATACCGCTCTGGTACTGCCTGTACTCAGATGACACGACTGCCGAGTCTGAACAGCTTTTCAGAATAGGAAAGAAACAGGATGAACTTGTCATAGCTAACCGAGAAGCAATGACGAGACTTTGCGACACGCTTATTAACATGAAAAGGCACGACAGCAACATTCTGATAACCGACAAAACACTGAAAGCCATAAAACAGCTTTACTTAGACGGAAAAAGAATATGGAAATGCCGTGCACTCCAAAACTTCTTCATGATAGACCACCTTGGCAGAGTCGCAGGCTGCCACCTTCGCAGCCCAGTCACAACCGTTTTCGACCTCCCCAGAGCATGGAACAGCCCAGAGTTTGATGCCCTCCGCAACACGTACGCTGAATGCACCCGATGCACTTACCTATGCTATATTTTCTACTCCATTCACGGCAGTGTCCGCGGCAACATCCAAATAGCTCAAGAAAAGTGGAGAACCGCCAAGCTGCTACTGAAGAAAAGAAAGACTACGCCTCTAAATTTGGCAAAACAGCAATAACGTCCGCAAGCCTCTTTAGAATAGCCAAATCCAGCTCCATTTTTTCCTCTTTCGGCTCAAGCGACGCAAGCACAATTCCAAGCTGGCTCATCGCAGCATCATCCATTATCCTTCTGGGTCCAGCATCTCTAGGCTTCTTCAACTCAAGAATCGCAGGCAACAGCATGATAAGGATGAAAGAGGAAGTTCCAAGAATTAGCATGCCAAAGGTTGTTGGAGTTGCATCAGGAATCATGCAGATCTTTTCAGTATTTTGTCTTAATTCATAATATAACTGTTTCCATCACCAGAATGCACTGTCTTGTGCCAGCAACTACCGCGCTTGAGAAAAAGCTTCGAAACGAACAAGTCCACGAAGGCTTTTGAACAGATGACAATATTCTACATAAAACTGAAGATCAACAGCGGAATCAACCATCCTGCCCTCTTTCTACCGTCCAAGTATGCACCTATGCCCACCTCAAAGAATGGCGCGAAATTTCCCACGAAACTGTAGAAGGAAATAGCTATCAACGCCCAAGATATCGTGAACAGCTGAAAAGATGTCGAAAAAAAGAGCAGAATGCAAACGTAACATGAAAGCAAAGTAAGAATCGGCAGAAAATACACATTCAACAAAAGCAAACCATCCACCTTTTGCCAGAAAGTCAAATTTCTGCTTTTCAGAACCCCCCACAAGTGCTTGAAAGCACATTGCATATGCCCAAGCGCCCACCTATGCCTTTGTTTCCAATAAGCTCGCCAACTGTCAACTGCTTCTTCATAACACTCCGCATCATTCACATAGCGAACCTTGTATCCAGCAAGACAGACGCGAAAAGTCAAGTCTGTATCTTCAGCCAGAATAGATTCATCCCACCCGCCCAGACGCTCTAGCAATTCCCGCCTCACCGCGCCAACAGTCCCGCCAAACTGCGGAATCAATCCAAGTTCATCTCGTGCCTCCTGATCAACGCGATACCCACCTATTCTTTCCAACGCCACAAGCCGTGTCACCAAATTTCTAGGCTCGTTCAAAACCGTCACTCTGCCCTGCACCGCTCCAACTTTAGGATCAGCAAACTTCGCCACAAGTTTTTCAATAATGCCCTTCTGCGGATAGTAATCCGCATCGAAGCAAACCAGAATCTCATTCTTAGCGTGTTTTGTGCCCGCGTTCAAAGCTGCCGGTTTCCCATGCCCCCCTTGCTCCCGACTTCTGCTCACAACTTCAATGTACCCGAATTCCCGGGCATACTGCTCCACTATTTTCCCCGTGCTATCCGTTGAACCATCGTCAACAACAATCACTTGCAACTTGTTTTTCGGATACGCCAGCTCTGTCATTCGACGCAGAATCCTTCCGATCACGCGGCTTTCGTTGCGCGCTGGAATGAGCACAGACACTGATGGCTGATAATCCTCGCTTGACGGAGCATTGATTTCTTTTCGTCTGTTGGCGTTCTTGATCACCGTGAGAGTGAAAACATAGTGACGTACAAGGTAAGCCACAACTATGAGTGTTAGAAATACGAACACTAATTCGAGAATTGTGGTTATCACGCGTCAGTCCCCGATTTTTCTGCCTTCAGATTTGCTGGACAGAACTGTTAAGCTCATAGACCAGAACGAAACAATCCATATTAGATTGGCAAACGGGTTCAGTATCAAATAAAGAGTGTTGAAAAAATCTCCGAAATATGAAGCCGCAGTGTAAGCGAGCAGGGAGAAAACGTAGTTCCAAACAAAACCAACAACATTTCCCAATAGGAGAATGAGCAGTTTTCTCACCAGAGATCCGTCCAGAAGGAAAGTTAGAGGAACGAAGAGAAAGTTGAAAATCATGAGCATAAATGCTGACTCTGGTCTGATAGTAGAGGAAACAAAAATAGCATAAGAGACTATTGCTCCAATGGAGAACCCCATAACTAACTGAACGATTTTCGATTCGACAATTGACTTCCTATTTTTCAAGAATCGCATGTCAAAAGCATCGAATGCCAGCTCTGTCCAGCATGTTTTGCTTACAGAATCAGACTCCGAGGTAGAAGCTATTGGTCATGCAAGCGTATATTTCACTTTCGAATGTCTTATAAGACGTGACATCAAGCGGATTCTGCCAACGACATTATCAGTAACATTCTTCCAAAAGCAAATTTACACTGTCTGAGATTTCCACAGAAAAACGGCGCGTCTTGACTCAGCAGTTTGATTTCGCAGGTTTCCTTGACTTGAGAACTACGTTGTCTATTACCTTGCAGGATATTTGGAATGCTTCATCTGGTCCAAGACTGTCTGTGTCAAGGATAAACTGAAACGGCTCGAAATCCTCGCCCAAACTGAAACCGTAAAGCTTCTTGTAAATAGCCTTGGTCTGCTTCTCCTTACTCTTCAAAGCTTCCAACGCTTCCGCAACTGTTATTCTATCTCTGTTGGCAATCCTTTCCGCCCGCTTCCCGACGGAAGCCTCAAGCCAAATATTGAAACCATCCTTAAGAAGCCATGGCATAGTCCAACTGTCCAAAACCACGTTTCCTTGCCGCGCTACTTCCAAAAACTTCTTATCTATTTCCTCATCGAATTTCAGGTCCTTGTCTCTCCTCTCAAGAAAACGAAGCCCTTCTTCACTTTCCCACCATCCACGCTCAAGGTTATGATAGCCCTCTATCAATGCCAAAGCTTTCAGCGCATCTCCACCTGAATAGTACCTCAGACCATATTTTTCGGCAAGCTTTTTTGCCAACGTGCTTTTTCCGCTTCCAGCCATGCCGCAGACACAAAGAACTATAGGTTTCTTTTTCCTAGTTCTAACCATCAACTTTCCTCATAAATCTAAGTTGCCTGAGCACTTCTTGCAGCTTGCCTCAACGCGGTCTTCAGACAGTTAGAGCACAACTGACCTCCACTAGGACGCCAAATTCTCTTTCGAGTCATGGTGAGCTTGCGAGTTTTGGAAGAGGCTGTATGCGGAGCCCCCGCAAGAGGTCTGCCACATTTTATGCAAAGCAGAAAAGCCGACGCTTTGGGTTTATAATGGATTGCTCTTCTGCCTCCTGGTAAACGTTTATGAGCTTGTTTTTTACTTCTGGTGCGATTCCCTGGTTTTGGCATTCTACTCACTCACTTCTATTACTCCGAACAGATGGGTGAAAATTGTCCCGAAGAACATTGAACAAAGCAAATACCACCATATAAGCGAAGTGTTGAATATGGGCAAAGGCAAATCAGGACCTATACCTGGGAAATATGCAACGGATCTTCCATAATAGAACGCTCCTAGGAACTGCCAAATAATGAATAAGGGTATGAGGAATATTAAAGTCACTTTCATTTGCTGCCAAGACATTTTGGTTTGAAGCTGCATGATTTGCTTCTGCTTTTTCATCAGTTTCTCCACGGTTTTCTTGTCATCGTCTTTCTGTGCTTTTCGCAGTTGCGAACTCCAGTCGGCGACCTCTCTTCGCATTGCCTTTGACTTTTCAGGATCTGTCAACAGACGATTCGCTAACGACGTTAGAAATGAAATCAGCGCCCCGAGGAGAAGCATGAAAAGCGTGGAAAAAGGAATAGACTCAGGTAGCCATGACACCCGAGCTAGCCTCCTGAACTGTTTCTGTTCATGTGCTACTCTCCAAATACTCGTCTGAAAGCTGGGTACATCTCGGTTGCTCTTTCTTGAATTAGTATCTCGTAGTACTGATAAATTATTCCTACTGAGAGTAGAATACCCATTCCTGATCCGAAGACTCCGAAGAAGTCTGAAACGCCCGCAACGACTGCCACAACTATTCCACCCAGAACCGTCACTGCAGGAATGTAGCGTCCAAGTATGGATTCAACAGCTTTCTCCGAACGCCTATAACCAGGAATTTGCATGCCTGCATCCACGAGTTGCTTAGCCACTGCCGGTGGTCCCAATCCACCTACTTCTAGCCACGTGAGTGAGAAAACAACGCAGAAGACAATCAAGATTCCAAGGTAAACCACGGCTCTTGTAGGCGCATCTATGACGTTGAGTAGATTGCGGGGAGCTGTCACATAGTATACTAGGCCACCTATTGGCTGAAGCGTCTGGTTCGGCGATGTGCCAACCCATTGATACTGTCCCAGGAGGTCAAGCCAAAAATTTCTGCCTGGAGTAGGTTGACCGTTCATGCTCCAGAAAAGCTGGGAGAAGAAGTACACGTTTGCAAACAGTGCAGAGGCGAAAATGACGGGTAGGTTTGACACGTATAGAAGCTTGATTGGATATCGACTGCGGTATCCTTTGTAGCCAGCATATGAAAGAGGTAACTCGATTCTTACACCTTCCATGTAGATTATGATAAGAAAAGCCGCAACTGTGGCAATGAGACCGAGCAAAGATGGATTGGATGGATTTTCCCTCAGCCACATCACTCCGACAGATTTCCCTGAAGCCAAAATCTGCCCCAAAGCAACGAAGAAGCCGTAAGCGTTAAGTTCACCTACTGCTGGAGCAGGTGAGAACGATTGCCAGAAAATCTGCTGAGCCACACCAGCCATAATGAACAAACTGATGCCACTGCCGAAACCCCACCCTTTCTGAACAAGCTCATCCAGCAGCATCACGATGACTCCTGCGGCTATGAGCTGCAAGAAAACCACTACTGCAGTAGGACCTGGCAAGCTGCCGTACATTCCACCAATTATGTAGGCTGACGCTTGAACACCTGTCAAGAGGATTGAAAATACTTTGCTGGCAGTAGTGAACAAGCCTCGATCTTCTGGGTTCGACATGTCAGCTTGTATCATGCTAGAACCCACCAGAAGCTGCAAGATTAGACCAGCCGTTACTATTGGACCTATTCCAAGCTCCATGAGGCTGCCACGGTTAGAAGCAAAGATTATTCTTAAAGCGGCAAGTTCTCCCAACGCTGTAGTTTGAACACCGAAAAGAGGAACCTCAGTCATGACCAAATAGACAACAAGCACAATGGCTGTCCAAAGGAGTTTCTCGTTGAAGCGAACTCTGCGTTCTGGAGCCTTTATCTCGGGAATTACTCTTGCAACAGGTTTGAAGAGGCTAAGAAATCGACCGGCCATGTGCTAGCAGCTACTCTCCCTTTTCTTCAGCATCTGACAAAACTTCTCCGCCAGCACTCTCTATCTTCTCACTTGCGGACTCCGAGCATGATGGAACTTTTACGGTCAGAGCCTTCGTGATTTTGCCCGCCCCGAGAAGCTTCGTGTAGCCTAAGCTCTGGAGGTCTACGAAGATTTTGCCTTCCTTGCCTTCTACTGGCAACTTTCCAGCGATTTGATCGAGTGTTCCAACGTTTATGATTCTCACTCTCTGCTTTAGGCTCTTGGGCGAAGTGAAACCAGTACTGCCAAAGTAATCTGGTTCATATCTTATCACATATGACCACTTATGTTTGTGGCGACCAAACTTTCGGTATCCTTTCGAACCCTGATCCCTATGTTGACCTACCCTACCGTAACCGCATGTTCTGGAACCGCGCTTTTTGCGACACTTTCTAAGATCGTGGGGCATAACTAACCAGCTACCTTATCTACAGCTCTTTCTTCTTCAACCTTCTTAAGCTGTATCTCAAGCACTCCGTTCTTGCATGTTGTCTTTATAGTTTCTGGAATCACTCTCTTTGGAAGATTTAAACTTTTACGGAATCTTCGATTTGTAGCTTTAGCAGTCAGCGTTAGCTTCTGGTCTGTCAAATGAATTCGCAGGCTTTCTCTGTCGAAGCCAGCAAGTTCAGCGATGACCGTTATTTCATCTTTTCCTTCAATAACGTCAATCAAGCGCTCAGGCTCAACTAACTTGCCTTCGCGAAGTTTGGCGACTTTGACGCGACGTCTACGCAGCCCGAAGTCCGTCTTTAAACTGTCCAGCCTAAAGGCACGAGATGTCCTTTTTCCCTTTGTTTGATTGAAAGGTTTGAAAACGTTGAAGCGGTCTAAGCTTCTTCGATTTCTCCGCCACTTCGCGCTCAAGTTTCTCCTTCTCCGTGATACAATGGCATTTGAAAAGTAGCTATAAAACGTATCGCAAAGGAAAATGTCAAAAAAGCGGGGCTAGACCATTCGCTGTATCAGTTCGTTGATCTTTTCTCTGCGGTATCCCAGTTCGCCACCCATTCCGTAGCCTTTCTTTGTTGTTCCCTTGTAACCTTTGGTAGGAGGAGGCAACCTGAACACTGACTGAATATCGGGCAATTTCCAATACTCCATTTTGCAACTGAAAACCGCCTCGATAAGCTCTTCCAACGACTTGTACCCTGCTTTCTGAGCATATTCATCCGTCAGCTTTTTGTTGCCGACAAGCCGCCCTCTCCTTCTTATCATCGCTTCCAAAGTTTCCTTGGACACTTCGCCCCACGTGATATAGTTCTGAACCGCTTTCAGCATTCCCAGAAATGAGGAGGTATCATGAACCAACACGGCATGATTAGTTCTGGTCAGCTTGAGCATATGAAGAGTCTCCCTAGCCTCCAACGTTGCTCTGACAGTTCCTCGAACCTTCAAAGCTACAAGACACTTACTTGCTTTCGCAGTATCGCCCAACTATTTCACCCAATCCGTTGGAGTAATGAGCTTATAAGTCTCCTTCAAGGCATCAAAAACGGCGAAAGCGAAAGAAGGAACCGTTCGGGTTGATCCGAAACTCCTAGTCCAGCAGTCCTTTATCCCAGCTAGATCAAGAATTACTTTCGCAACTTCACTGGCTACGACACCCAGCCCTCTGGGACCAGGGATTATGTTAAGCCTTACGCTGCCGCATTTTCCCTCAACCTGAAAAGGTATTGAGTGGGGTTTTCCGCAGCCGCACTCCCAACTTCCGCAGCCACGTCTCACTGGAACAATTTTCAAACGAGCATCTGCAGCCGCCTTTTCTATGGCGTTTCTAACTTGACTTGCTTTTCCGGCTCCTAGACCAATGTAACCATCTCTGTTTCCAACAGCCACTAAAGCTTTGAACCTTGATTTTTCACCAGCGTCTGTTTGTTTCTGAACCAGGTTTATGTTTATAACTTCTTCTTGAAGGTCTGGAATGAGTGCGTCCATGATCTGGTGCTCACGCACCTGCAATCCAGCCATGAAAACCTCCTCGATAGAAGCAATTCTTCCTTCTTGTATGAGTTTTCCGAGGCGAGTTCGAGGAACCCATGGCACCGAAGCTTGATCTGATTCTCTTCTTCTGCGCCTATCCGAAGATCTTCCTCTGCCACGTCCATAACTCACTTCTTCGCACCTCCGCTCTCAGCTGAAGCCATTATCTCCTTCTTAGCTTCAGCAAAGGCTTTCGGCAGACCCTCAGGCGAAAGGTTCTGCTTCAAGTATTTCGAGAATTTAGACTGGTATATTTCTGGAGTAGAAGCTAGACTATCCGCGTATTGAGCAATGTGCTTGCCCTCGATTCTATCCTGATCAGGCAATTTCTCTTCGCTGTGCGGAATAGCTACACCAGCATCCAGAACACCTTTAAGAACTGCAAAAACTCTTGCACCTTTAGATGGTGAACGCAATCCGATGTCCAAAATGGCCTCTTCAACACCCTTAGCTTTGGCTTTCACTCCACACAAAAACCCAGTCAAATAAGCTGATGGAATGTTTCCGCCAGAAGCTTTCCACTCAAAGTTGTTTAGTTCTCTGCTGTGAGCAGAAACCAGAACTTCGTCTCCGTTCGGCTTGGCAGTAACTATCTGCGCAGTCACGTTATTGAGCGTGTGACGAACAACCAATCTAGGTTTTCCAGAAACCACAAAGGCTCTTCTAGCCTTATAATCAGTCTTCCCTTCGTTCCTTCGCCTATAGGGCACGCAATAATCAGATCCCTTTGCCACTAACGCTTCCTCCACAAGTCGTGTGCTTTAGCATAACGTTCCAAGTCTCCGATCGAGGTGAACCGCCCGCTGCCCGCCATACGGTAAAGCTCCCTGTACGATCCTACGCTGACTATTTTCTTAGCCTTCAATTCCCTAAGCTTCTTTCTCTGAGCTCGAATTCTGCTCATCCATGCCCTTTTCTTGGAGATTTTCGCCCGCAAAGCGCCAGTTCTGCTCCCAGGCCCCGTTCGCAATCCCTGTTTCTTTTTTCTGTGCAAGACTCGCGCTCTGGCGCGACTTACGCCTTTCTGAGGCGACGGCTTAACGATTCCTTCGTGAATCAGCTTTCTGATTTCCTCCCGTGTTATTGCGGCTTCTGCGTCATCTGTTCTTTCAGGGTCTATCCAAACCCGGTTTTGCCCAACTTTAAGTATCTGCGCAGCCAAACGCCGTTGGCTCTTGAGGTCTGTCATTGCTTTTCTGTTCTCCTCTTTCGTTTCCTAGTTTTCTTTGGCTTTTCTTCTGGCTTGGGCTCTTCTGCTGCTTCCTTTTCCTCCTCAGGTTCCTCCTTTCCTTCAACCGCTCCTTCTTCCTTCTCCTCGGCGAGTTCCTTTTCCTCCTCAGGTGGTTTCCTGATCTCTTTCAGGTTCAGAATGATTATTTTCCTCTTTTTCGCCTCGGCAAGAATCTTCGCCTTTTTTCTCCTACCAACTGTATGCGCAATTCTGGCAGCTTGAGTTTTGATATCGATCTCCTTGAGTTCGTCAACGTTGTGTACTAACACTTCCTTGAAGCCTGAAGGATGAAGACCCCTTGCGATTCTGGGGCCTCTATATCCAGCCTTTACGGGTGCGGGCCATCCTTTGTATTCAATGCGCATTTTGTGGTCTAATCCTTTGGGACTGCGCCAGTTCTCTTTTATTCGGACGTACCGCCAGCTTTCAGGTCTGACAAAACTAGGTTTCTTGTTTTTAACCCG
>Ga0315268_10001109_pt1 | contig 31169 bp, 28 predicted proteins | sample C1_top_MG_FD_204535 | JGI IMG/M metagenome (GOLD analysis project Ga0315268, IMG submission 204535) | Sediment microbial communities from Yellowstone Lake, YNP, Wyoming, USA - C1_top | ecosystem: Environmental > Aquatic > Freshwater > Lake > Sediment | place: USA: Wyoming | collected 2017-08-01
CCCCCTGAGGATTGATGACCACCAGGTTGACGCTTACCGAGCCTACATCCAACCCCAGGTCAAAGGTACTTTGCATATTCCGTGTCCCCCAAGTTGCGGATAGCCAAGTCTTTTTATGGGTGCTGCAGGTGGAGCTTTGAAGCGCTGGGTGCGTTCGCGCACCAGGAACAGCCTTGTGAGACGCGTCCTAAAAAACCGCCCGGGACTGATGGCGGTAAAATTCTTTTTCCCCGTAGAGGTCGCAGGAGATGCGGCCCTCGGCGCGCAGGCGCCGGAGCCTTTCTTCCACTTCGGGCAAAGGCAGCCCCAAGGCCTGGGCCAGGTCGGCCGCGGTCATGGGTCGCCGGGACAGCATCTCTACGAAATCGGCATCGGTAAAAGTTGCAGAAGTCATGGTCCCGCCGTTAGAGGACGCGATCACCTCGACCCTTGGCCCGAGCCGGGCTGCGGCAGCCGCCATTTCCTGCCGGGTCAGAGGCCGGGACCAGTTTTCCACTCCAGGGCGCACGCTGGTGTTGAGTTGCACCTTGTCGGGAGCCAACTTCGCCAACAGCCTGTGGAGCGCAGTCAGCTCCGCCTCGCCGTCGTTGAGGCCTTTGAGGAGCAGGACCTCCAGCCAAATCTGCCCGCGGTATTCCTGGCGGAACGCCGCCAAGCCGTGGACGAGTCCTTCCAGGCCGAGGCCCGGCAGGGGGCGGTTGATGGCTTGAAAGGTCTCTTCCCGGGCCGCGTCCAGGGAAGGCAGAACCACGTCGGCCGCGGCCAGTTCCCGCCGTACCTCGCGGTCCTGCAACAACGCCCCGTTGGTCAGCACCGCCACCGGGGTGGCGGTCAGGGACTTGAGGCGGCGGATGATGACGCCCAGGTCCCGGTTAAGGGTGGGCTCCCCGGACCCGGCCAGGGTGATGTAATCCAGGCCGACCCCGGGTCCGGCCAGGTATTCCTCCAGTTCCTGCAAGATGGCGCCGCCCTGATGGTGAAAGCGCTCCAGGGTAGAGTGAGTAGTGGGTCCTACCTCGCAGTAAATACAATTAAAAGGGCAGGTTTTCCGGGGAACCAGATCGACTCCCAGGGAGCGCCCCAAACGGCGGGATGGCACGGGACCGAACAGGTGCGACATCTCAGAAACAACCCAGTTGACACCCAATGATTTTGATCCTGAGTTCGTTGAGCAGCTCTCCCAGGCGACGGCGGGAGATGTCCAGCTCTTCGGCCAGGCGGAAGGCGGCGGCGCAGGCGATCTTGCCTTCCGGCGCGGCGGCTCTGATTCTATCCTGCAAATCTTCTTGAGTCATTGGTGTTGCTACCTCAAAGTAACCTAACCCTCAAAAAGTACTCCAGAGCAGGACAAAAATCAAGGGGTTGATGCAGGTTGTAAATTTGCTTAAGCAGGCAGGTATGCTCCCACGGGGGGCCTTATTCCCTTAGCGAGCCTTGGGTGTAAGGAGCAGGCGTACCATTTAAAACTGCCGGGTTACAAAAGTGAGTAAACGCTCACTCATAAAATATGGCTGGTCCAGGCTGCTGTCAAGAATTTTCTTTTTGACCAAACATTTTTATTGCCTTCAAAGATCATCCATACATAAATATTCGAGATATCGAGGGGAGAACTCTGGCAAACTAATCAGGGAAACGGAGGACTGAAGGCGATGAGGGTGCTGGCTATTTCGGGGTCGCCGCGGCCCCGGGGAAATACCCGGTTTCTGCTGCAGGAGGCTCTAAAGGCACTGGAGGCCGAAGGGATTGGGACCGAATACCTCTCTTTGCATGACAAGCAGATCTTACCCTGCCGGGCTTGTCTTAAATGTGCCGAAAACAAAAACTGCTGCGCCCAGGAAGACGATTTCATGCCAATCTTTCAGGCCATGGGCGCTGCGGACGGCCTCATCGTGGGCCCCCCGGTCTATTTCGGCTCCGCCACCCCCAACCTCATGGCCCTGCTGGACCGGGCCGGCTACGTGGCCCGCCAGGGGGACAACCCCTTTTACCGCAAGGTGGGCACCCCCGTCGTGGTGGCCCGCCGGGCCGGAGTGAACTTCACTTACGCCCAATTGCAATTCTGGTTCACCATCATGGGAATGTTTGTCCCCGGCTCCACCTATTGGCCCATCGCCTACGGCCTCAAACCCGGGGACGCGGCCAACGACGTCGAAGGCCTCAAAACCGTGCACGACCTGGCCGCCAATATGGCCTGGCTGTTGAAGAAGTTGGGTTAGGCAGGGTGATCAGTAATCAGTGTTCAATGATCAGTAATTTAAGGAGATAACAAGTCCTAAACTGATTACTGACTACTGACGATCACCCCTTCCCGGCTCGCAGGCGTTCGCTGACGGTGGGGAAGTAATCCATCCGGGTGTGGGGCAGGAACAGGGCGGCGATGTACTGGTCCATGTAGCCCGGGGTTTCCGAGAGTTCGAAGTTGGTCATCATGTCCGCCACCCGGCGCTCCTCTTCCAGCAGGTCCCGGGAGAAGGCCAGCAGGGTGGCTCCCTGCAGCGATCCGTTGCCCACAAACTGGAACTGCTCCCGGGGGAGATCCGGCAGCAGGCCGATGGCAATGGCGTTTTCGATGTTGATGAATTGGCCGAAGGCCCCGGCCAGGACCACCTGCTCCAGGTCTTGGAGTCTAAGGCCCACGTTTTCCAGGAGGGTCAGGTAGCCGGCGAACATGGCCCCCTTGGCCCGCATCAGGTTGTCGATGTCGGCTTCACTCAGGGTGAGATCCTCTCCGGATTGGGTGTCCGGGCCCCAGACCAGGACGTACTCCCGGCCTTCCTCGCCCAGGCGCAGGCGGGGGGTGTCCAGGTCGTCCCGGAACTTGCCGTTGGGCCCGATGAGGCCGGCCTCCATCATGGCCGCCAGGATGTTGATGAGGCCGGAGCCGCAGATACCCTTGGGTTTCACCATGTCGATGGTGAGGATCATGGGCTCCAGGGTCTGGGGGTTGATGCTCACTTCTTCGATGGCCCCGGCGGTGGCCCGCATGCCGAACTTGATGCCCCCGCCTTCGAAGGCCGGCCCCGCGGAGCAGGCGGCGCAGGCCAGCCACTGCTGGTTGCCGATGACGATCTCGCCGTTGGTGCCGATGTCAATGTAGAGGGTCAGCTTGGGGTCCTTGTAAATGCCGGAGGCCAGGACTCCGGACACGATGTCGCCCCCCACGTAGCTGGACACGGAACTGACGCTGTAAATGAAGACGTGGTCCGGCACTTCCAGGCCCAGGTCCCGGGCCCGCACCGGCGGCAAATGGCAGGCGGTGGGGGTGTAGGGAGCCAGGCGGATGTACCTGGGGTCGATGGCGTAGAAAAGGTGCGTCATGGTGGTGTTGCCGGCCACGGTGAGGTGGGAGATCTCCGCCACCGGCAGCTTGTGGCGTTTGAGCAGGCGGTGCATGACCTGGTTGATGGTGGTCACCACCGACCGTTGCAGCTTGTGCAGGCCCTGCTCCTTCTGGCTGAACATAATGCGGGTGATGACGTCGTCCCCGTACGCCATCTGGGCATTGTAGTCCGCGGCGACGCCCACGATTTCGGCCCGGGCCAGGTCCAGCAACTGCACCCAGACGGTGGTGGTGCCGATGTCCACGGCCAGGGCGTAATGCCGTTCCCGGGTATCCCCCGGCTCCACATTGACCACCCGGGGTTTGCGGGAGAGCCGCTGGGCGAAGTCCAGGGTGGCGGTGACCTGGAAATTTTCCTGCCTCAACACCGGCGAGAGTTTGCGCAGCAAAAAAAAGTCGTGGGCCAGGTTGTCCAGGCCGTACTGCCGATTCAGCCCGTTTTCCAGCCGGGTCAGGTCGCAGACGTTGTCGGCCAGGCTGGGGGGCGGCAGCTTGACGAACTTTTTCTGAAACGCCGGGTTATAGAGGCCCTCGGCCTTCAGGGCGGCCACGTCAATGGGGCTGGGGCGCAGCCCGATGCCGCCCCGGCGGCGGGTCAGGGTGCGCCGGTCCAGGAGAGACTCCGGCGGGATGCGCACCGTGACGTCTCCCCGCACCCAGGACTGGCAAGCCTGGCGGTAGCCCAGGTCCCATTCGTCGTCGCTCAGCAGGGGGGAACGGGTGCTTTCCAGGTCCCCCGATTCCAGCAGGATCTTGCATTTGCCGCAGACGCCTTCGCCGCCGCAGGAGGCGTTGATGTGGACCCCGGCCTGGATTGCGGCCCGGAGGAGATTCTCTCCGTCCGCAACTTCTATGGTGAGGTCGTAGGGTTTGAAGGTGAGGCGTTTGCTCAAGGGTCTATCCTTGGCTGGCTAAGAGCCGCAATTGCCGGGAATTCTACCACAAAGGCCCGGCAAAACAAACCTAATTCGGGGGCCGCCAGCGGCCGGAGCGATGCCCGCGGGCCCTGTGCCGGTTTATTCTGGATCATTTATTGATAAATTGAAATATTAGCCAAGAAAGTTCAAGATGAAGGGTACGCAATACGTACCCTGGCTGCTTCCTGAATGGAAAGGCACAATGCCTGAAACCCAGACCGCCCGACTCCTTCGGCAACTTTTCCAGAAGCTGCTGAAAGCCTTTGGTCCCCAAGGCTGGTGGCCGGGAGAGACCCCGTTGGAAGTGGCCATCGGAGCCATTCTCACCCAAAACACCAACTGGAACAACGTGGCCCGGGCCATTGCCAACCTGAAAAGAGCCGGCCTGCTTTCCGCCAAGGCCCTGCGGGAGCTGCCGGAAGCCGAGCTGGCCCGGCTCATCCGGCCCGCGGGCTACTATAATATCAAGACCCGGCGCCTCAGGAATTTTCTGGACTTTCTGGGGCAGTTTCAGGATTCTCTTGCCCTGATGAGCCGGGAGCGGCTCGCGGAATTGCGGCCAGCGCTCCTGGCGGTGAAAGGCATCGGCCCGGAGACCGCAGACAGCATTCTGCTTTACGCCCTCAACCAGCCCACCTTCGTGGTGGACGCTTACACCTTCCGCGTACTCAGCCGCCACGGGTTGGTGGCCGAACCCTGCTCCTACGAGGACCTGCGGCAGCTTTTCCTGGATTATTTGCCGGAGGAGGTGCCGCTCTACCAGGAGTATCATGCCTTGCTGGTCAGGGTGGGGAAAGAGTTCTGCCGGCCCCGGCCCCGGTGCCCTGCTTGCCCCCTGGAGGGCTGGCCCGAGGGATTCAGCCCGCCTCCTCCTTCCCCCTGACCGCCCCTGCTAAATTGGAACGGTTATTGCAATCTATGTTGGCATGGCATATCTCGACCAAGATAATTATCTACCGGTGTTTCTCCCGGATTGGCTGTCTGAGGAAGTTGCGGAGGAGGCTTACTGGGCCCTCCAGGCCGAAGCCAAAATGGAATGCCGGGAACAGCCCCCGGACGAACCGGAGGCCGTCAACGGCTATATCAGCAAGGGCTGGTTCGGACCATTTCTGTTGAGCCCCCCGACGTTTGCCACCCGGGGCCGCTGCTGAATTTTAGAAGTTTGGAGTTTTGGGTTGGGCCTTTCGGGGCGTCAGGAACCCTCCCCACCTGGCGCCCCGACGGTTTCCGGCCCCAACGGTACAGTTCGAAAAATTGCCGCCGCGCCTCGAATTTCCCTCGACTTTCCCGGCTAATTCCACTAAAAAACATGGAAGGCAACGGTATCAGAGATTGAAACAAAACCCCAAAGCATTGTTCTAAAAAATGAACATTACCTCCCTGGAGCGTCATGACGCCGCCGAGTTGACCGCCAGGCTGCGAAAAGTGCCTCTCTTGGAGCAGCCCGAGGTTCTGGTTTATGAGCATGCCCTCATCAGCCTGGAATGCATTCATACGGACTGTCTGAACCCGCCTCAAAACTACATCTGGCTAGAGGAGCTGCGGAAAACCCAGGAGTTGCGCTGGAGTCTGGCGGCCAAGGGGGTGAACCTCTTCCGGCTGGATGGGTTTGTCACTTACACTGTGCGCCTGCCCCAAGGGGAGGAGGCGACCTTCGACCTCTATCCGCCCATCGTGGAAGAGTCCATTGAGGCCGACGGCACCGTGGCCCTCATCATCAATGACGGCATGCACCGACTGTTTCTGGCCCGGATGGAGTGGGTCGTACCTCAGGTGACCTTCATCCGCGGGATTCCCAAAGAGTATCCGTATTACGCTTTTCCCCGGAAAGAAGGCTGGAAAGGCCTGGACCTCCTGGCCGAAAATCCCGACAAACAAAAATACCTGAAGAAATGCCACCGGGTGCGGGATAACAAAAGACTTTTTCGAGACTTCCAGGCGGTGTTTCAGAACGTGGGCCGCCCCCGCAGCCAGCTTCTGAAAAGATAGCTCTTAGCTTTCAGCGACTGTCTAAACTAAAACTCCAAACTAGATAAGAACCCTTTGGAAGGGATTCAGATTTTCATGCATTTGCCCCCTGAGGGCTGTACAGGCGCCAAGCCAAAATCGGGGAGGAAGGCTTATGGGATGGATTTTGTTGGGGGTCCTCATTGCCTTGGTGGTGATGATTTTGGGGGCAAAACTGCCCCAGGTGCAGCCCCGGGTGCGCTGGCTGATGGCCGGGGCGGTGGCGGCGCTCTTCCTGGTTTTATCCGTGGTCAGGGTGATCCCCGCCGGACATGTGGGGGTCCTGGTCCTGTTCGGCAAAGTGGTGGGCAGCATCCCCGAGGGACTGCATCTGGTGAACCCCATGGTTCACGCGGAAATCATGTCCGTGCGCACCCAGGAGATGTTCGAGCATTCCTCCTCCCCCTCCCGGGAAGGCCTTAACGTGGAGCTGGAGGTGACCTTGCTGTATCACCTGCTCCCCGACCATGCCGCCCAGGTGTACCGCAGCATCGGCTCCTATTACGAAAACGTGGTGGTCAAGCCCCAGTTTCGCGCCGCCATCCGGGGGGTGACGGTGCGGCACGAAGCCAAGGACCTGTACACCTCCAGCCGGGAGTTGATCGCCAGCGAAATCTTTAAAGACCTGGAGGGAGATCTGCTCCAGCGGGGCGTCAAGGTGGAAAAGATCCTGTTGCGCCGCATTCAACTGCCCTCGCTGGTGGTGGAGGCCATCAACTCCAAGCTGGCCGCGGACCAGGAGGCCCAGCGCATGCACTTTGTCCTGGAGAAGGAGAAACTGGAAGCCGACCGCAAACGGGTGGAAGCCCAGGGGATCCAGGATTTTCAGCGCATCGTCTCCCAGGGCATCTCCGAGCAACTGCTGCGCTGGAAGGGGATCGAGGCCACCGAGCACCTGAGCAAGTCTCCCAACAGCAAGGTGGTCATCGTGGGCGGCAGAGACGGCCTGCCGTTGATCTTGAATACCGGACCCTGACTGCCTTACCGGGGAAAATGGTTGACAAGGCCGGGACAAGGGCATATGAAAGGGCTATGAGAACCGCAATCACCCTGGCCTGGAGGGGCGTTTTCCTGGCCCTGGTCCTGGCGCTGCTGACCGCGGCGGAGGCCGGGGCGGTCCAGGTGGTCAACGACGGCCGCGGCGGGGAAACCCTGGACCTGCAAAAGCTGCGGGAGAAAGGCAAAACCACCGTCATAGAATTTTACAGCCCCTTCTGTCCGCCTTGCCTGCGTCTAGCGCCGCTCCTGGAAGAGCTGTCCCGGAAGCGCCCGGACCTGGCCATCAAAAAGGTGAACATCAACCGGCCGGAAGCGAAAGGCATCGACTGGAAATCTCCCCTGGCCCAGCAGTACGGAATCCGCTCGGTGCCCCATTTTGTGGTTTTCAGCCCCCGGGGGAAAGCCACCGAGGGCCGGGCCGCCTTCAGCCAGGTGCAGAAGTGGCTGGAGGAAGCGGGCTTGTTGAAGTAGCTTGCAGCCACAGCCTTCTGCGAGTCTGAACCAGGTTCAAGTCTGTTGACAGTTAAGTAGGGGGCACCATCATGAATCCAGGCGTCGGGCGCCGTCAGGCCGTATTCGTCCTGCTGTTGGCTTTGTTTCTGGGTTGTGCGGTACCTTCATCGGCCAGTCCTCCCCTGACGGCCGCGGCGGCCCAAAATCTCCTGGACACCTGGAATCCCAACTACGTCAAGGTCGTGGAATTCTATGGATTTTTCACGCCAGAAGGGAACAACGAAAAGATAGCCTACGTCCTCGTGGCCAACCCCAGCGACAAAAACCAGAGGCCCGCGGTGTACGCCGCCCATTTCCAGCTCCTCACCCTGCCTGACAACACCCAGCGGTGGTTCCTGGTGAGCCTGGTGACCCACAACGCCGGGTTGAGCCGGCGGGTGGGCTGGGACAACCTGATGCACCAGGTGAAGGAAACCCCTCCCGGCCCCGCCAAATGAGCTCCCGTGGCGGGCGGCGACCAGACCTCCAGGCCGGAAACTGAGGCCCCCCGTGCCGCGGCGGCGTCTGCCGCCGCGGAAATGTCCTCCCTTCAGGAGGAGTACTTTTCCTTTCTGGCCCGGGAGTTTCCCAACTTTTGCCTGAGCGACGAGTTCATCTTTTTCCCGCGCCTGTCCGGGGCCGCGGCGAACTGGTTCCGGCTTCCCGAACTGAGCGCGGCGTCCCTGGAGGCCGCGTCGGCACGGTTGGCCGGCCTGCTGGCCAGGTTGGACAGATTGGGCCCCTGGCCCCGGCCCTCGACCGCGGACGAAGACGCCACCCTGCTGCGCCAGTCCCTGCTGAGCGTCCGCCGCGAGCTGGGCCCCCAGGGCCCCTGGCGCCGGGACCCCTTCTTCTATCTCAAAGCGGCTTCCCTGGCCTGGGCCCCGGTATTGGCCCGGACGCCCCTCATCGACTGGGGGGACCGGGACAAAATTGCCGAGTTGCTCCGCCGGTGCTCTCGGCTGTTCAGCAGGGCCCGACAACAGGTCCAGGAACTCGGCCCTGCGGCTGCGCTTCTGGCGCCTCGGGCCTTTGCCGACGCCCGACGGTTTTTTACCGCCGCGGTGCCCGACTTTCTGGCGGCGCATTTCCCCCGGGGACCCTTTGCGTCACTTTCAGAGGAAGTTGCCCAAAAATTGCGGCTTTTCGAGGACCGGGTGGCCAGCCTGCCGGCCGCGGCTTCGGCACCCCGGAGCGAAGAAGTGCTGGCAGACATCCTCACCTCCAGTTGGGGCTGGGGTCTCGGCCTGGACGCGGCCCAGAGGATTCTGCAGGCGGAAGTGGAGGAAAGCCGGGCCAACCTCACAAAGCTGGCCCAAAGGATTCGTCCCGGCCTTAGCTGGCCGGCAGCCCTGGCTGAGGCGGAACCGCGCCCGGGGCCGGTGGACGTACTTGACCTGTATCGCCGGGAACTTGAGCGGCTCTGGGACTTCTGGGGCGCCTCCCCGGTGCTGCCGCCCCTTTCCGGCCGGGTGGTGGTGGCAGAAACGCCCCTCTACCTCCGGAGCCTCAGAACTTCGGCCTCTTACGCCGCGCCCTGGGGAGCCCCGGAGGAGCATCCCGGCTATTTCTATGTGACCCCGGAAATCGAGGACCCGGACTACCACCTTAACCACCACCGCTTTCTGAGCGCGCACGAAACCGTTCCCGGCCACCATTTATTGGACGCCGCCCGGCTGAATCTGGCTTCGCCCCTGCGCCGCCAGTACGAGTCGCCCCTGTTCTACGAGGGCTGGGCTTGTTACGCCGAGGTCCTGGCGGTGAGCGAAGGTTACCTGGCTGAGCCCCGGGAGTTGCTGGTGGGCTGGCAGCGCCGCCTCTGGCGGGCCCTGCGCGGTCTGGCCGACCTCGACTACCGACGGGGCCGCCTGGACCTGGAGGAGGGCCTAAACCTGCTGCGGCAGGCCCATTACCCCGAAGCCGCCACCCGGCTGCAGATGCTGCACCTGGCCCTTACTCCCGGATACCAACTCTGTTATACTTTAGGCCTAAGGGAGGTTTTGAGTCTCCGGGAGCGCTTCGGCGCCGCCCTGGGACGGGCGCGGTTTCATAAGGTCTTGCTGTCCGGCGGACAGTTGCCCTTCGACCGGGTGGCCTGGCGGCTGGAGGAGGCCTGCCGCTTTCTCTAGTTGGCGGAAAGGATTACTGACCCATGGCGGATGTTACCCCCGACCCGGTCGGGCTGGAAAGAAGGATCCCGGGTTACCACTGCGAATGGAACCTGGGAAGCCCCGGGGGCTGGCTCTACCAGCAGATGGCCCAGGAGCTGGGCAAACTTGCCTGGACGCGGCTACGTCCCTCGCTGCAGCTTCCCTTTGACCTGGATTTTGACCACCCCCTGTTTCATCCCTTGACCGGGTTTGCGGATATGCTGCTGCGGGCCCATGGGAGCCGGCATGGCTCATCTCCCCCCTTCCTGGTGCTGCTGGCGGAAATCGAGACCCTGGACAGCGTCATCGAAAACCTCAAATTCGTGGAGTACCTGAACCGTCTGGAAGGGGTGGAGGCCGCCCTGGCCGCGCCCCAGCACCTGGAGCTGGACCGGGACCGGGTGCTGCTTAAAGGCCGGCCCGTCAGCCTCCTGTACATGGACTTCAACAGCGACACTCTGCTCAAAATGGGGCGGCAGTTCGAGATCTCGCCGGTCAAGGCCGCTATCCGTCAGGGCCTGGTGGTCAATCCCCGGGGCATGGAGCCGGTGGGGGTGAAGGGGGTTTTCGAGGCCATCACCGGCCCGTATCGGGAGTTGATGACGGAAAGCACGGTGCGGCGCACTCCCTGGACCCGGGTCTTCTTTTCCCGGGCCACCACCGGCCCCGCCGGAGAGGCCATCGACGACCTGCCCGAATGGACCCGCCGGAATTTCTTCGGCCTCATCCTGAAGCCCGCCCAGGGTTACTCGGGGCAGGGCATCCTGTTGGGCCTTTTTGACGACCCTGACGACGCCGTGGGGCTGGCCCTGAAAACGGGAGGCTACGTCGTCCAGTCCCTGGTGCCGCCGGAAACCTGGCAGGAATTCTATCCCAGTGCGGTTGACGCCGACCGGGGCGTTACGGTGTCGGCCCGCCAGACGGACTTCCGTTGCTTTATTACTGATGCGGGCCCCATCGGGTTTTTGGGCCGCTTCGGGGGCATTCCCACCAACGTGGGCTCCGGTGGCGGCACCCAGGCCCTGGGCCTGGTTCGGGGCAGCCTTACTTTGCAGGAAGCCGACGATCTCTTCAACCGGGCCCTGGAAGCAGTCCCCTACGTGGTTTTCCGGGAAGTGGAGGAAGAGGTGCGGGCCCGCTCCCTGGAACTGGGGTTCACCTACCTCCTGGGGCCCATCCCCACCAGTCTGAAGCCCAGGATGCTCAAGGAGGAGCACCTGTTGGGCATGTCCCACTATGCCCGGGCCCTGTGGCGGGACGCCCAGATCCTGGAGAAGCTCTGGCAGCAGGGAGAGCTGGACGGGGTGGCCCCCATCAGCCCCGAAGAGAAGGAGCTGGCCCGCCTCGCCCCGTGGGAGGGCCGCCCGGCCCTGATGGTGTCCGATGGGCTCTATAATTTCCGGGGCGCCGGGTTTTAAGGACGGTTTTTGGTTTTCAGTTTTCGGTTTTTCATTTTTCGTCCAGAGCAAACATGTACTGTAATGTATGGTCATTGATGCTTTGTTAACCCAAAACCCGGGACTTGGGCCCTAACCCCTAACCCCTAACCCCGGAAACCCTATGACCCTGCCTCCCGTTGACCCTGGTTGGTGGCGCACCCTGTTCGATGAGGTTTACCTTCAGACCGATGCCAGGAGCGTCCTGGACCAGGAGGTGACCCGGGCGGAAGTGGACGGCCTGGTCCAGGCCCTGGCCTTGCAGCCCGGGGACGCCCTGCTGGACCTGTGCGGGGGCCACGGCCGCCACGCCCTGGAGTTGGCGCGCCGGGGCTACTTGCCGGTGACGGTGTTGGACTATTCGCACTATCTACTGGCCTTGGGCCGGTCCCAGGCACGCGCCGAGGGCCTCCAGATTTCCTTTGTCCGGGCGGACGCCCGGGCCGTGCCCCTGGCTTCCAGAGTTTTCAGCAGCGTGGCCTTGCTGGCCAATTCCTTCGGATACGGAGCCACTCGGGATGACGATCAGGCGGTTCTGGGGGAAGCGGCGCGCCTTATCAGGCCGGGGGGCAAGTTATATCTGGAGACTGCGGACCCGGAATTTGTCCGGAAACAGTTGGTGCCCCAATCCTGGCACGAGACCCCGGACGGCCTGGTGGTTTGCCGCCGGCGCTGGGTCACCTCGGAGTTCCTGATTTGCCGGGAACTGGTCCTTTCCCGGGAACGGGGACTGGTGCGGGAGGCCACTTACCGGATGCGGCTTTACGGGCCCGAGGAACTCCGGAGGTCCTTGAAGCAAGCGGGCTTTGCCGCAGTGCGGTTCGCCTTTCGGGGCAGCGGCGGGGCGGAACGGGGCAGCCTGAGCCGCCGCCTGACGGTGGTGGCTGTCAGGTAAATGGCCTTAATTTCTGCTCACTGCTCGCCAATCTTCGGGGTGAACCGGGCCAGATCGAAGATCCCCAGTTGCTGCTCCAGAACCGCCACCTGAGCCACGATCTTCTCAAACCCATTTTTGCCGAACAGCTTCACTTCCTTGTCCTCAAAGGTTTCCCCCAGGACCTCGAATTCCCTGGGCGATATCAGGGCCCGGAAGGCCGGGTAGAGCACCGTGTCTTCCCGGGCGGCGTGGGTACGGTACATGTGGTTGAAGGAATTAAGGGTCTCCCTGATCCTCCTGCGGCCTTCCAGGTTCTTCAGGTCTCCGGCGCCGGTCCGCCTCTCCAAATAATCAACGAGTTTTCGGCCCGCCTGGTGCTGGGCCCGCAAGACTTTTACCAGGTCCATCATTTTCCCGGCCTTTTCAAACCGGGGAAACAGGTAATCTTCCTCATCTTTCTCGTGATAATCCTGGATGAAGCGGCGAACGAGGATGGCCGCCTGGCGGAGCGGCTCCAGGGAAACCTCGGCGCTGCCCAGCAACCTCCCGGCGATATCCTCAAAAATTAGCATAACGCGCCGCAGCACCCCATGCTCTTTCATCAAGTCCTCGGTGGGAGACTCTTTAATTTTTTCGGCAGCGCCCAGAGGGGCAGGCCCCAAAAGCGCCGCGGCGCCCAGCAGGGCGCCGGCCCGGATGACGAATTGCCGGCGGCTGCCGGCCTCAAGATGGGTATTCATGCTGATTTCCCTCCGCAGCCTTTTTTTTACAAGCTAGGCACTCCAGAACGCGTTGCAACCAGGGTACCGGGAAGGGAAGGGGGGGTAGAGGGTAAGAAGCAAGGGCGCCGGGGGTTCTAATGAGATAGAGGCCCAGGGCATCCTGAAAGTATTTTTAAAGGTTCCTGATAATTAAAGCTTGGGGGTGAACTGCTCCAGGTCGTGAATGCCCAGGGTCTTTTCCAGGTCCACCACCGCGGCGGGAACGGACTCCAGACCACCCGGTCCCAAATGGGCCTGCTCAGTTTCACCCAGCCTTTTACCCAGGTCCAGAAATTCCCCCGGGGGCATGAGGGACCTCAAGGCCGGAAAGAGGACCGTGTCCTCCCGGGCCGCATGGGGACGGTACAGGCGAGGGAAAAGCAGCAGCAAGGCCTCCAGTTGGGCCTGCTGGACAAAGTTTTTGGCCGCCCCGGCCTGGGACCTCACCTGATCGACCAAGCGGCGTCCGGCTTCGTGCTGGCCCCGGAGAATCTTCACCAACGCCAACATCTGCCCGGCCTTCTCAAAACGGGGAAAAATGAGCTCCTCTTCCAGCTTCTCGTGATGGTCCTGGATGACCCGCCTGATGAGGCCGGTGGTATCGGTGAGCGCCCCGGCAGGAAAATCCTGGCAGCATTTCAGGCGGCGGGCTATTTCCTCGTAGATTAGCAGCAGGCGCCTAAGGAGCCCGTGCTCCCGCATCAACTCCTCGGTGGCCGGAACTTCGGCCTTGATTTCCCCGGGGGCGCAGCCCAGCAATCCCGCGGCCGCGCTCACCGCGGCCGCCCCGGTCAGCAGTGCGGCGCCTTGCCGCAAGAATTCGCGGCGGGATTCAGTATAGCCATGACAGATTTGGAGTAAGCTCATCAATCGCTCCCGCGGTTCTCCATGTGAATCTGCAGTAATGGCAAATAGCAAAAATGGTATCAGGTCCCGGAGGCTTCAGAAAAGCAGGGTGGGCAATACCCGCTCCAAAAACCAAAAACCCTTACAGCCCCTTGCCGGTCTCCTGGATGGCCCGCTCCATTTCCTCTTCCAGGGCCGGCGGCAGACCCTCGATCTTGACGCTCAAAAAACCCCGGACAATGGTGGAGACCGCTTCCTCTTCGTCCAGCCCACGGGCCATGAGGTATTCCACTTCCTCCGCGGCGATTTTGCCCACCGCGGCTTCGTGGGACATATCCACTCCCGGCACTTTCCCTTCCAGCTCAGGGACGGCGTACACGCCGCCGCCTTCTCGCAGAATGAGGCCGCGGCACTCCAGATGAGCCTTGATCTCCGGCATCAGGCCCACCAGATGGCCCCGGCTGACGGACAGGCCGCCCATGGTAATGGTGCGGGCGATGACCTCGGCCCGGGTGTGGGGGGCCTTCAGGATAACCCGACCGCCCACGTCCAGCTCGGAGCCGGGGTGGGCAATCAGGATGGACTGCATGCGGGCCACCGCGCCTTTGCCGCTCAGGGTCACGGTGGGGTACATCTGCACCGTCTTCACCGGCCGCAGCAGGATATAGTTGGAGACGAAGACCCCGCCTTCTTCCACCAGCACCCCGGTGCGGGGGCGCACGTGGACCTCTTCCCCCCAGTAGTGGATCATGGTGAAGGTTAGATGGCCTCCCCGGCGCACGTAAAACTCCGAGACCCCGATATGGAGGCCGGAGCGCACCCCGGGATGCGTCGAGCATCCGGTGATGACGTGGAGGTGAGCGCCTTCTTCCACGATGACCAGGTTGTGGATGTGCTGGGCAAACCGGTCGGTGCGGATATAGAGACAGGACTCCACCGGCTGGGTGATTTTCTCCCCCGGCAGGGCCCGGATGAAATAACCGTTGTCCAGCTCCAGTTCGGTGCGGGCGGTGTATTTGTCGGCGTCCACCGCCACCAGCCGCCAGAGATGCTCCCGGACCCAGTCGTAACGGCCCAGGGCCTCGGTGATGGGCAGCACCTCCACCCCGGGCTGGCGGGCCTTGCAGTGGACGATGGTCCGGTCGGCCTGGAGAAAGGTGCCGGCATGATCTTTGTCCGTGAGCTCGATGCCGGCGTTGAGCAGCCTGGTCCGCTCCTCCGGAGTAAATTTGCGGTAATCCGGGTCATATTCCCAGGTGCCGCCCAGGCGGGAGAACTCCTCCAGGTTCAGGTCCGGCCCCAGGGCCGCCTTCTTTTTCAGGCTTTGCTCGGCCCGGCTCTTTATCTCCGACATCTGATGCACTCCTCGTACCCGAACTTCTTGATATCTTGAAGAATTTCCCGGGGATTGCCCGAACACAGGAGGCGTCCGTCCAGCATGATGTAACCTCGATCCGCATCAATGTAATCCATGATAAAGCCGGTGTGGGTAATAATGAGACCGGATTTCTCCCGGTGCAGGCGGCGTCGGTCTTTCTGGAGCAGGATGCGGATGATTTCGCCCACCACCTGGAGGTTTTCCAGGTCCACCCCGGATTCGGGCTCATCCAGCAAAACCATTTTGGGGTTCTGGGCCAGCAGCTGCAACAGCTCCGAGCGCTTGATCTCCCCGCCGGAGAAGCCATAGTTAACCTCCCGGTCCAGGAAGGCTTCGAAATCATAGGCCGCGGCCAGGGTCTGGGGGGAGATTTTTCCACCGGAGCAGACGCGCAGCAGGTCCGCGGTCTTCACCCCCCGGATGGTGGGAGGACGCTGGAAAGACAGCCCCAGCCCCAGGCGAGCCCGCTCAAAGGTGGGCAAATGGGTGACATCTTCCCCCAGGAAGCGGATTTTCCCCCGGGTCACGCGGTACCGGGGAAAACCCATGATGGTCATGAGCAGGCTGGTTTTGCCGGAGCCGTTTTTTCCGAATAGGATGTGGGTTTCGCCCTCAGGCACCGACAGGTTAATGCCCTTGAGGACTTCCCGATCTTCGATGGCGACCCAAAGGTCTTCGATTTCCAGCATGGCAACCTCATCGGCAGGGGTTATCTATATGTACCAAAAATTACAAAATTCTTCATGCGGCTTTCCGGACAATGCGGTTGAAAAAGTCCAAAATTGAGAGGAAAGTCCCGCTACAGAAAAAGGAAAAAGCAAAAACGCAGCTTCTCTTCAGGAGAATAAAAAAGCCCCCAAAAATTTCCTTTGGGGGCTAATCTGTTTAAATCGGGTGTAGCGAGAGGTTAAGACATCAACCGCCCGGCACTTCGGGGGGCACTGCCAGGGGCGGCAGCACCGGAGCCAGCTTCTGATACTGCATGCCATAGGCCCGGGTCTCGAAAGCCTTGGGATTGAAGGCCTTGGTAAGTTCGACTTCTTCCGGGGTCAGGATGCGCACCAGGCCATAAGGATCCACCACGGCGAACCGTTCACCTTTGGCCAGGCAGGATGCCACTGTCTCTTCCCCCTTGAGCTCTTTCTTGGAGACGCAGAGCAGCTTGGCACCCGGCGCCGGCTTAGCCGCCTGGGCCGCGGCAATGGAGGAAACGAAAAACACCATCGCCAGGACCACCATCAACCCTACCACCACTCTTGACCGCATGCTGTTCCTCCTTTCTACTGAGGTTCATACCCGGCTATTCTCCCCCCCCACTGGAGAAAATGAGAATTAAGCCGCCAAACTCCTTTCCGGCCCCATATTACATTCGCATCTGCCGAAAAGTCAACCTAATATTTTTATATAAAAAATCCTGTTGTTGTCAAATAAAGTTTTGCTTTCCACGGGTGTCGGAAGGCATTTCTTAAGGAGCCGAGTTCAGGCCTAGTCGCCAGAAACCAAGGGAACAGGCCGGGTTACAACGCGACCGATCTGTTCCCGTTTCATGGCATTCTTTGGTCTTGGGGTGCGTCTCCTAACCGCGTTTGGAGGCGGGATTACCATCAACCTCCCGGCACTTCGGGAGGCACTGGCAGCGGGGGCAGGGGCGGAGCCACCTTGTAATACTTGATGCCATACGCCCTGGTTTCAAAGAGCTTGGGGTTAAAGGCCTTGCTCAGCTCAACCTCTTCCGGGGTCAGGATGCGCACCAGGCCGTACTGGTCAACCACCGCGAACTTCTCCCCCTTGGCCAGGCAGGAGGACACGGTTTCCTCACCTTTAAGTTCCTGCTTGGAGACGCACAACAATTTCTCTTTCGGCGCAGCCGCGGCGGCGATCAGAAAAACCGCCGCCACTACAACGAACAACACCGCCAGGGTCCTCAACTTCATCGCCTTGTCCTCCGACTTAAAATTAGCTTGGTCCTTTGGGATACAGTATGTTCTGATTGACGAAAGTCAATGGCTCTGGGGCACTGCCAGAAAAACTCCGATTTTTTCTTGACTGGGGAAAGGCGCTTGTTCTATAAAGCACAATATCAAGGCAAGTCTCTCTTGCAATTGCCTCGGAATTTCGCTAAATTAATGTATATAAACCAGAATTTACAGGTGAGCCCTCATGAGTGCGAAGAAACAGAGTGAACCCGTGGGCGCGGTGATGGTGGTCGGCGGCGGCATCGCCGGCATGCAGGCCGCGCTGGATTTGGCCAATGCCGGATATTTCGTTCACATCGTGGAAGCCAAGGCAGCCATTGGCGGGGTCATGTCCCAACTGGACAAGACTTTCCCCACCAATGACTGCGCCATGTGAATTATCTCCCCCAAGCTGGTCGAGGTCGGCCGGCACATTAACATCGAAATCATGGCTCCCGCGGAGATTCTCGGCATTGCCGGGGAGCCGGGCAATTTCTCCGTCAAGGTGCGGAAGCGGGCCCGCTATATTGACTTGGCAAAGTGCATCTCCTGCGGGTTGTGCGCCGAAAAATGCCCCAAGAAGGTACCCGACGAATACAACCTGGGCCTGGCCAAACGCAAGGCCGCTTACCTGGATTACGCCCAGGCCATCCCTCCCAAGTATGCCATCGACAAGGACAATTGTCTCTATTTCAAAAAGGGCGGCAAGTGCAAGGCCTGTGAAAAATTCTGTCCCACCGGTGCGGTGGATTTCTCCCAGGTGGATGTGGACCAGGACGTCAACGTCGGCGCCGTGATCCTGGCCACCGGCTTTAAACCCTATGACCCCACTCGCTACGGCGCCTATCATTACGCCAGTTTCCCCAACGTCGTCACCGGACTGGAGTTGGAGCGAATCCTGGCGGCGGCCGGGCCCTTCCAGGGACACCTGGTGCGGCCTTCGGACCACAAAGAACCCAAGAGCATGGCCTGGCTGCAATGCGTCGGCTCCCGGGACCTGAACCACTGCGACAACAGTCACTGCTCCGCCGTGTGCTGCATGTATGCCATCAAGGAAGCCATCATCGCCAAGGAGCACAGCAAGGAGCCCCTGGACGCGGCCATCTTCTTCATGGACATCCGCACTCACGGCAAGGAGTTCGAGAAGTATTACTGGCGGGCCCGGGACGAGTTCGGCGTGCGCTTCATCCGCTCCCGGGTGCACACCATCGATCCGGTGCCGGGCACCGACGATGTGGCCATCCGGTATCTCGACGAAAGCGGCGTCCTGAAGACCGAGACCTTTGACATGCTGGTCCTGTCCAACGGATTTGAGACCTCTCCCCAGATGTTGGAGCTGGCCAAGACCCTGGGGGTGGAGGTGAACTCCAACAAGTTTGCCGACACCTCGTCCTTCACGCCGGTGTCCACCAGCCGGCCCGGCATCTATGTCTGCGGCGCCTTCCAGGGCCCCAAGGACATTCCCCAGTCGGTGATGGAGGCTTCCGCGGCGGCCTCCGCGGCCAGCGAGCTGCTGGCTCCGGCCAGGTTCTCCCTGGCCCGGAAGAAACCCGTCTTCGAAGAGCGGGACGTGTCCCAGGAAGTTCCCCGCATCGGCGTCTTTGTCTGCCACTGCGGCATCAACATCGCCAGCGTGGTGGACGTGGAGGCGGTGCGCGACCACGCCAAGACGCTGCCCTACGTGGAGTACGTGGAGAACAGCCTCTTCGCCTGTTCCCAGGACACCCAGGAACTTATCAAGGAGCGCATCAAGGAGCATAAGTTGAACCGCGTGGTGGTGGCCTCCTGCACCCCCCGCACCCATGAACCGACCTTCCAGGAGACCATCAAGGAAGCGGGCCTGAACAAGTACCTCTTTCAAATGGCCAATATCCGGGACCAGGGCTCCTGGGTGCACATGCACGAACCTGAACGGGCCACCCGGCGGGCCAAGGACCAGGTCCGCATGGCCGTGGCCGCCGCCAGTTTGCAGCCCCCCCTGCAGGAATTCGACCTGCCCGTCACCAAGGCCGGGCTGGTGATCGGCGGCGGCGTGGCCGGCATGGAAGCGGCCCTGGGGTTGGCGGGCCAGGGCTACAAGGTGGGCCTGGTGGAAAAGAAGGAATTCCTGGGGGGCCACGCCCTCAAGCTCAACCATACCTGGAACGGCGAAGCGGTGGGGCCTTATGTGGCTGACCTGGTGAAGCGGGTGGAGAACACCCCGCTCATCGAGGTGTACCTCAAATCCCAAGTCACTGATGTCGAAGGGTTTGTGGGCAACTTCAAGTCCACCATCGCCACCGAGGGCCGGGAAACCGTGTTCGAGCACGGCGCCGCCATCATCGCCATCGGCGGCCACTCCTTCAAACCCACGGAATATCTCTACAAGCAGAACCCCAGGATATTACTTTCCCTGGAAATGGACCAGGCCTTGCGGGAGAAAAACCCTCTGGTCACCGGGGCCAAGTGCGCCGCCTTCATCCAGTGCGTGGGCAGCCGGGAGCCCGAGCGCCCTTACTGCAGCCGGGTCTGCTGCACCCATTCGGTGGAAAGCGCCCTGGAGCTGAAAAAGCTCAATCCGGACATGGACGTTTATGTCCTTTACCGGGATCTGCGCACTTACGGTCTCCGGGAAAATCTCTATAAGGAGGCCCGGGAAAAAGGGGTCATCTTCATCCGCTTCGACCTGGAGAACAAGCCCCAGGTGGAGCAGGACGCCCAGGGGAACCTGACGGTGACAGTGAGGGACCACATCCTGGGAATCCCGGTGAAATTGCATCCCGACGTCCTGACCCTGGCGTCGGCCATTATCGTCAAGGAACAGGAGCAATTGGCCAAGCTGTTCAAGGTGCCCCTGACCAACGACGGGTTCTTCCTGGAAGCCCACATGAAGCTCCGGCCGGTGGACTTCGCCACCGACGGGGTCTTCATCGCGGGGCTGGCCCATTATCCGAAACCAACGGATGAATGCATCGCCCAGGCCAAGGCCGCGGCGGCCCGGGCGACGGTGGTGCTGGCCCAGGATGCCATCCGGGCCGGGGGGGTGGTGGCCCAGATCGACGCCGCGGCCTGCTCCGGCTGCCAGGCCTGCGTGGGGGTCTGCCCCTTTGGGGCCATCAGTTACCTGGAGAACCAGGGCGTCTGCGAAGTCAACCAGGCCCTGTGCAAAGGCTGCGGCACCTGCGCCGCCACCTGCCCCTCCGAGTGCATCACGCTGTTCGGATTCAGCCACAAGCAGATCTACACCCAGGTGGATAGGGCCCTGGAGGAACTGGAAGAAATGGAAGAGGCCGCAGGCTGAAACACCGGGGCGGTTTGCCAACCGCCTCACCGCCTGCTGTTGACATATTCAGGATTCAGTTAAAGGATTGACCTATGAGCGAAGCCGTATTCGAACCGAAAATCATCGGGTTTTTCTGCAACTGGTGCACCTATGCCGGCGCGGACCTGGCGGGCGTCAGCCGCCTCCAGTACCCGCCCAATATCCGGGTCATCCGGGTCATGTGCTCCGGCACGGTCTCGCCCCATCACGTGCTGCGGGCCTTCCAGAAGGGCGCCGACGGGGTCCTCATCGGGGGCTGCCACATCGGGGATTGCCACTATCTCCGGGGCAATTACATGACCATCAAGCGGATGCGCTTCCTCCAGGACCTGCTGAAATTCACCGGCTTTGAGGAGGGCCGGCTGCACCTGGAATGGATCTCCGCCGCCGAGGGCCCCAAATTCGCCCAGACGGTAAGGGATTTCACCGAGAAGATTCGTAAGCTGGGTCCCTCCCGCCTCAAGCAGACAGCCCAGGCGGCCTAGGTCATGCAGGGATGCACCCACGGGTGCGCCCTCGTTGGGCCGACACGCAGATCGGCCCCTACTGATTGCATAAGGACAATTTTCCATGGATAAGTTACGCGAGAAAGTTCGGAATCTCTTAAAAGAGGGCAAGGTCGCCGGCTATATCGGCTACATCATGAAGGACAGCCACCCCCTGCCGCATTTCTTCAGTCCGGAGCGTCTGGAAGAGGTGGACCAGGCCATTGTGGCCCCGGGGGAGGCCCGTTATCCCCTGGACAAGCTGCTGCAGCAGGCGGCCGCGGCCGCGCCTGACGCCGCCTTTGCCATCCAGGTGCGGGGCTGCGACGAGCGTGGCCTCTATGAACTCTACAAGTGGGGCCAGTTGGACCCGGAAAAGGTGGTGCTGGTGGGCGTCGCCTGTCCCCAGGAGCAGGCTGATTACTGCGAGTGCCCGGGCCCCTGGGCCTCGGTCATCGACTACGGGGAGAAATGCCAGCCGGTGCTTCGCAGCAAACGGGTGGACCGCATCGACGCCCTGGCGGGGGATGCGGCCTTTCAGGAGTGGCTGGGGCATTTCCAGAAGTGCATCAAGTGCTATGGCTGCCGGGACATCTGCCCCATGTGCTTTTGCAAGGAATGCTCTCTGGAGCACCCCGACCTCATGAGCACCGGAATGGTGCCGCCGGACACCATCTTCCAGTTGGTGCGGGCCATTCACATGGCCGGGCGCTGCATCGACTGCGGCCTGTGCGAAGAGAATTGCCCCGCGGACATCCCGCTCCGGGTCCTTTACAAGAAGGGGAACGCCCTAGTGAAAGAGCTCTTCGATTACGACACCGGCTCCCCGGAGGCCGGCCCTTCACCCTGGAAATTCCTGGGAGAGGAAGTTACTCTGGAGACCAAGCCGATGTAAACCGGTCGTTGACAAACCTCGGCAAACCAGCGGGCCCTGTGGGGCCCGCTGGTTTTTGGGAAGAACCGGTCAACTAATTATTGCGGCAGAATCCGGTGCTTGGCGGAGTACTGTGGGCTCTCCAGGGTCATCTGCTTCCCCAGACGTTTCAACGGATTGATGAGCAACGGGCAGAGCAGGTTGGCGGTGGCCTCCAGGGGCCGGTCCGCCGGGATGGTCAAGATCACCAGAACCTGCAATTCTTCAGGGCTGCCGGCTCCCAAGTCCTTCAAGGCGTTGGTGAGAGGAGGCAGGCTGAGACCGGAGTTGATGATCCGGGGTTCCGCCGCCACCAGGCCCAGGGCGGGGATATCCAAGCATTGCAGGAGGAGAAACGGCGCCACCCGGGGGTCAGGGATCAAGGCGAAGCGGCGGAAGGCCTCCATTCCGGAAAGCCCTGCGGGAAAGTCGATGATCTGATTCTCAGAAACCCGGACTTGGCCAAGTTTGGCGGAAAGAACGGTTATAGCCGGCATCTTGGCGTCTGGCTCAGAGGTCGCCGGCGCCGAGGTGGGACCCAGAGCCCGTCTCAGGTCCTGGAGGTCGCCTAATAAGAAATGGGTGGCCGCCAGGTTATCCTGGGCCAGGCGCTGGTGGATCTCATCCCGCAACACCACCACGTCAGCCGGCGCGTCAATCCCCAGGCGGACCTGCTTGCCGCGAATCTCCAGGATGCGAACCCGGATGCCGTCTCCGATCAACAGGCTTTCGCCAACCTTACGGGTTAAAACCAGCACCTCTAAGCCAACCGCGATAGTGTCTTAAAATACCGGGCTGCCGGTGGATCCATGAGCCTGGGCGAATATGGAAATGCAAATTTTCCTGCCAACTTCAGACCCCCCCCAGGCACAGCAAGACCACTCCTGCCGCAGGTTTAAGATTAGACCGAAACGGAGGCAGCTTAGTTAACATATTTATTGGAAACCCAAAGTCAAGAGCTTTTGTTGGGTGGTCCAAATTTCAGGACCAGATTCTCACGATTCCTGGGATGGGAAGGGACTGACTATCTCTGGCGACGTCCGGCATGGCCGCGATACCGGTGTATAACAATTGGAATGCAAAAGTCTTATCGCGCCGAATCACTTTTTCTGCAACTGGATTGTTTACAAAGAATAATTCGGGCCCCGGTTTTATGGCCGCTGAGTTTTAAAAATCCGTGACGCCAACTGCTCCGGAATAACTTCCAGCCCCGCCCCCTGCCTTGTATATCGTAAGATTTCAGGATATTCTTAATTATATGCCTCATATGCCGTTAACTTTTTCAGCGGAAGCCGAGTCTCCGGACCTTGCGGTTTCCCTCCGCCGTGATAGCCCCCTGCATCTTCAGGGCCTCACCCCGGCGGCGGGGGCCTATATCCTGGCCAGGCTTTTCCAACAGTGGCGCCGCCCCATGCTGGTGGTCACCCCCAACGGCCAGGGCCACGAAGCCTTCTTGAAAGACCTGGCCTTTTTTCTGGGAGAAACCGCGGCCGCGCTTCCTGGTCCCGAGCACCGCTTGCTGCAATTCCCGGCCCATGAGGTGTTGCCGTTCAAGGAATTGAGCTTCGACGCCGACGTCAGCTGCGGCAGGGTAGGGGCGGCCTACGCGGCTTTGACTTACACTGAGCCCTTTCTGATGGTGGCCCCGATCCAGGCCCTCCGGCAAAAACTGCCGCCCCGGAGCCGGGTCCGTGATCCCCTGGCTTACCTGGTCGCCGGAGAAACCCTGAAGCGGGAAGAATTCCTGAAACGGCTGCAGGAAGGGGGCTTTGAGAGGCGTCCATTGGTGGAAGCCCGGGGCGAGTTCAGCGTCCGGGGTGGGGTCATCGACCTGTTTCCGCCCCTCTATCTCCAGCCGGCGCGCCTGGAATTTTGGGGAGACGAAATCGAGTCCATCCGCCTCTTCGATCCGGCCACCCAGCGGTCCCAGGGAGAGCTGGAGGACCTGGTGGTGCTCCCCGCCAGCGAAGTGGTCCTGGATGCCGGGGCCCGGCAACGCGCCCTGTCCCGCCGCAAGCGGCGCCAGGACCCCCGGTTCTGGGATCACGTCCAGGAAGGCCGCCACTTCCCCCGCATCGAGCGGCACCTGGAGGAATTTTACGACCACCCCGAAACTTTGTGGGACTATCTGCCGCCGGACGCCGTGGTGGTGGAATGGGACCCTCTGAATTTATCCCGGGAACTGACCAAACTTACGGAGGAAGGGGCCGATGAACCCCCGGGATGGCTGGATGCCTCCCCCTGGGAGCAACAGCGGGCCCGCTTTACCCACCTCTTTTGCCCCCTGCTCCCCTGGGGTCACCCGGAGCCGGAGGCAGAAATCCGCTTTCAGGTGGAGCGAAACGATGAGCTGGCCCAAGAGCTCGCGGCCGCGGGGGCGGAGGCCGGGCGGCTGGTGCCGGCTTTGGCGCAGCGGCTTCAGGAGTGGCGCCGGAGCGGCTTCCACGTGATCCTGGTCTCCCTCAGCGGGCACCGCGCCGAAAGATTGGCCCGCCTGTTGGGAGAAGAGGGGCTGGAGGCCGAGGTCGTGGCGGCCCCTGTCTGGGACCCGGGTCCCCGGGTGGAAATCACCGTGGGGGAGATTTCCGGCGGTTTCCGCCTGCTCTCCGCCGGCCTCATCGTCCTGACGGAAGACGAAGCCCTGGGGTTCAGGCCCGAAGGCCGGCGCCGCAAGGAGGCCCGGCCGCCTCAGTACCTTACCTCCCTGGAAGACCTGGGAGAAGGCGACTACGTGGTGCACCTGGACCATGGCATCGGCATTTACCGGGGTCTGGTGAAGCTTACAGTGGGTCTTGAGGCCAACGACTTCCTGGAAATCGAATACCTGGCCGGAGATCGCCTCTACCTGCCGGTGGACCGCCTGAACCTGGTGCAGAAGTACCTGGGGGTGGACGGGGTCGCCCCGCGCTTGGAGCGCCTGGGGGGCAAAACCTGGGAGCGCGCCAAAAAACGGGTGAAAAAGGCGGTGGAGAAGATCGCCCGGGAGCTGGTGGAGCTCTATGCCGCCCGCCGGGTCTTGCCCGGGCATCACTTTTCGCCGCCGGATCCCATGTTCCAGGAATTCGAGGCCACCTTTGAGTACGAGGAGACCCCGGACCAGCTCCAGGCCATCCACGATGTCCTGAGCGACATGACTTCGGACAAACCCATGGACCGCCTCATTTGCGGCGACGTGGGCTACGGCAAAACCGAGGTGGCGGTCAGGGCCGCGTTTAAGGCGGCCATGGACGGCAAGCAGGTGGCGGTGCTGGTGCCCACCACGGTGCTGGCCGAGCAACACTATGACACCTTCCGGCGGCGCCTGGCCCACTATCCCCTGGAGGTCCGGGTCCTGAGCCGCTTCAAACCAGCCGCGGAACAGCGTCGCATCCTCACCGAGTTGGCCCGGGGCCAGGTGGACATCCTCATCGGCACCCACCGGCTGCTCTCCAAGGACATAGTCTTCCGGGATCTGGGGCTGGCCGTCATCGACGAGGAGCAGCGCTTCGGGGTGAAGCAGAAAGAGCGCTTGAAGGAGTGGCGGCGCACCGTGGATGTCCTCACCCTCACCGCCACCCCAATTCCCCGGACGCTGCAGCATTCCCTCACCGGCCTTAGGGAGCTGAGCCTGATCAACACGCCGCCGGAGAACCGCTTGGCCATCCGCACCTACCTCTGCCGCCCGGAAGCCGCGGTGATCCAGGCCGCCATCCGCCGGGAGCTGGCCCGGGGCGGGCAGGTCTTTTTTGTCCACAACCGGGTCCGGACCCTGGGCAGGTGGGAGCGCTACGTCAAGAACCTGGTGCCGGAGGCCCGGGTGGCCATGGCCCACGGCCAGATGCCGGAGCGGGAACTGGAAAAGGTCATGATCCGCTTCTGGCGCGGGGAGCTGGATGTCCTGGTGTGCACCGCCATCATCGAGGCCGGGCTGGACATCCCTGCGGCCAACACCATCATCATCAACCGGGCCCACAGCATGGGGCTGGCCCAGATTTATCAGCTCCGGGGCCGGGTGGGCCGGAGCCAGTCCCAGGCTTACGCCTATCTCCTGGTGCCCGATGAGGCCGCCCTCTCCGGGGAGGCCCAGAAGCGCCTGAAGGCCCTGATGGAGTTCACCGAGTTGGGCTCCGGCTTCAAAATCGCGCTCCACGATCTGCAAATCCGGGGTGCCGGCAACCTCCTGGGGCAGGCCCAGTCGGGCCATCTGGCGGAGGTGGGCTATGAGCTTTACCTGCAACTACTGGAGCAGGCCATCCGGAATTTCAAGGGCGAAGCCCCGGAAGAGGAAGCGCCGGACCCGGAGATTCACCTGCCCCTGGCGGCTTATCTGCCCGAGGACTACGTGCCCGACGTGCAGCAGCGCCTGATCTTGTACCGCCGTCTCTCGGGCCGCCTCACTCCGGACATGGTGGATGAGCTGGAGGGCGAATTCCTGGATCGCTTCGGACCCCTGCCGCCGGAAGGGCGGAACCTGCTGGCGGTGGTCCGGGCCAAGCACCGCCTCCGGCAGTTGGGGATCAAACGGCTGGACTTGCAAAACGGCTATGCGGTGCTGCAGTTCGCCAAGCCAGAAAAGTTGGACCTGAAGCGCCTGGTTCAGCTTCTGAGCAAGCGGCCCGACACCTTCCGGCTCACTTCCGAGCAAACTTTGCGGGTACAACTGCCCGGGGAAGCCTCCCCCATGCAAAGGTTAGAAAACTGCTTGAAAGAAGTGGAGACATTTGTTAAGGCTGAAACAGAGGTAAGCAAGAAATGAGAAGAAGCCATGCAAAGCTTTTTGCCTTCGTGATGGTCGGCCTGACGCAGCTTTTCCCGGTGGGGCCGGGCCGCACCGAAGTGGTGGACCGCATCGTGGCCGAAGTCAACGACGAAATCATCACCATGTCGGAGTTGCAGGTCGCCACCAAGGGTATGGAGGCCCAGATGGGCATAAAGCCCAAAAGCCAGGAAGATCGGGAATTCCAGCGCCAGGCCCTGGACGCCCTCATTGATCGAAAACTGGCCAAGGCCGAAGCCAAGAAACGGGGCATCACCCTGACGGATAAAGAGTTGGCCGAGGGCATGGCGCGATTCATGAAGCGCAATAACCTGCCGGATGAAGAAGCTTTGAACAAGGCCTTGTCCCAGGCCGGCCTCACTCTGAAAGAAGTGAAGCAGCAGATTCAGGACCAGATGATTCAGGAGCGTCTGCTGGTGGCCGCGGTGGGCGCCAAGGCGGTGGTCCGGGAAGCCGATGTCCGCAAGGCCTACGACGAAATGGCCAAGGAAGGTCTGGGTGGAATGCAGGTGCACCTGCGGGCTCTCAGGCTCGTTTATCCATCTGGCGCCACGGAGGCCCAGAAAGAAGGAATAAAGCAGAAGGCGGAGGACATCCTGAAGGAAGTCAAGCAGGGAGCCTCCTTCACCGAGGTCGCCGGCAGGGCGGGAGCCGAGCAAGAGGATATGGGCTACGTGGCCTTGAGCGACATCAACCCGGCTCTGGCCGGGCACCTGGCCAAGCTCAAACCCAAAGACGTGGTGCCGGTGCAGACTCCAGAAGGGTTCCAGCTGTTTCAACTGGTGGATCGGCGCTCCGGACAGCCCCGCTCCTACGAAGAGGTCGCCCCGGAAATCAGGAACATGCTGGTGCAGCGGGAGTTGGAAAAATATTTCATGGAGTGGGTCAAAACCCTGCGGGCCAAGGCGCACATCAAGATCATGTTGTAGCGGTCGGTTGTCAGCAATCAGCTTTTAAACTTAAACGTTCTTTATCGGTACAATAAAGTTTGACTGGTGGCAGCAGGGGCGGTTCGCGAACCGCCCCTGCTGGTCCTGGCGGGGAGGAAAGCTGGATACCGGAAGCCGGAAGCCGAAGACTGACAGTCCCACCGCCCCGGTGGTGAACATCGCCGACCTGGCCCGGCATGCGGGGGAGCAGGTAACCCTCAGGGGCTGGGTTTACCACGTGCGCTCCAGCGGCAAGGTGCGGTTTCTGGTGCTGCGGGACGGCACCGGATTGGCCCAGGCCGTGCTGGTCAAGGGCAACTTGCCCGAAAGGGACTTCCAGGAGTTCGACGCCCTTACCCAGGAATCTTCCCTGGCCCTCACCGGCCGGGTCAAGGCCGAACCCCGAGCCCCGGGGGGCTTTGAGCTGGAAGTCAGCGCCCTGGTGCCCATCCACCGGGCCCAGGACTACCCCATCGCCCCCAAGGAGCACGGCGTGGCCTTCCTGTTGGACCGGCGGCATTTGTGGCTGCGCTCCCCCCGCCAACAGGCCATTTTGAAGGTGCGGGACGAGGTCTGCCGGGCCTGCCGCGACTTTTTTCATGACCGGGGCTTCGTCCTGGTGGACACCCCCATTCTCACGCCCACAGCCTGCGAAGGCACGACCAGTCTGTTCGAGACCGACTACCTGGACCGCGGCAAAGCCTACTTATCCCAAAGTGGCCAGCTCTATCTGGAGGCCGCGGCCATGGCTTTGGGCCGGGTCTACTGCTTCGGCCCCACTTTCCGGGCGGAAAAATCCAAGACCCGGCGCCATCTCACAGAGTTCTGGATGGTAGAGGCCGAGGCCGCCTTTTTCACCCTGGAAGAGGACATGCGTTTGGCGGAAGACCTGGTTGGCTACGTGGTCTCCCGGGTGCTGGACCACGCCGGGGAGCATCTTGCCACCCTGGAGCGGGACCCCGCTCCCCTTAAGGCCGCCCTGGACGGGCCTTTTCCCCGCCTCAGCTATGCGGAAGCCCTCGAACTTCTCAAAGGACAAGGGAAGGAGCTGGCCTGGGGCGAAGACTTGGGCGGGGACGAAGAGACCGTCCTGTCCCAGATGTTTCCCCGCCCCGTCATGGTGCACCGCTATCCCCTGGAGGCCAAGGCCTTTTACATGGAGGCCGACCCCGAGGACCCGAAGCTGGCCCTCTGCGTGGATATGCTGGCGCCGGAAGGTTACGGGGAAATCATCGGCGGCTCCCAGCGGGTGGCGGACCTGGATACCCTGCTGGCCCGCCTGGAGCAGCACCGGCTGCCCCGGGAGCCCCTGGAGTGGTACCTGGACCTGCGCCGTTACGGCAGCGTCCCTCACAGCGGCTTCGGCCTCGGAATAGAGCGGGTGGTGGCCTGGCTCTGCGGCCTTCACCATGTCCGGGAGACCATCCCCTTCCCCCGCCTCATTGACCGTCTCTATCCTTAACCCTCCTGAAAATTGTATAATCCCGGCATAGCAGCGCGCCGCCGCGGCCCATCTCTTCTGGAGAAACCCATGAGACTTCGCACCTACCTGGTACTTTCTTATCTGACCCTCATGATTATCCTGACCGTCGGCATGTGGGCCATCTTTCATCGATCCATGGAAGTCCTGACGGACCACAGCCTGGAAGTGGCCGTCACTACAGCCGACCGGGTCACCGGGGCCAACGTCAAGGAGTCGGAGCGGATCCTCACCGGACTGGGGGAGTACATCGTCAGGGATAAGGCCGAAGATGTGGCCCGGGAGCTGACCTACGTGCTGGCCGGTAAAAAATCCTTTGATTACCGCCAGCTCCGCCGGGACCCCAGGATCAGGAAAATTGCCGTCCAGGCCATCAAGACCGAGACGGGTCAGGCGGGCTATACCGATCTGTATGACCAAAAGGGGTTCATCCTGTTTCACCCCGATCCCCGGGTGGAGGGGAGCAACCAGCTTGATTATCAGGAGCAGTTTCCGGAAACCACGGAGCTCATCAGGCGCTCTTTGACCGAGGACCACGTTTCGGGCTACTTCAATTTCTTCGACCGCCAAAACCGGGAAAGAAAACGATATTCCTACCGGGTGCACGTCCCCGGCACCCCGTTTATCGTGGGCGCCATCGTCAATATTGATGAGTTCTTTCTGCCCACCCAGGAGCGGATAAAGCGGGCCGGCCGGGAGATCGTCGGCCGGGCCGAAGAGCGCATTAAAGGGCACTACCGTGATATCGACCGTATGGTGAAGATGCAGGGCTTGCTGGCAGGACTGGTCGTTTCCTTGATGGGGTTCGTGGCGGGGCTCTGGTTCGCCGGCAGCATCTCCCGCCCCATTTCCCGTCTGCGGGACGGCGTCCGGCAGGTGGGATCCGGGGACTTTGCCGCCAAGGTGCCGGAGGCCGGCTTCCAGGAAGTGGTGAACCTGGCCCAAACCTTCAATCTCATGGGGGATCAGCTCCTGGATTACATGGAAAAACGGGACTTCATCCGGGACACTTTCGGCCGCTACGTCACCCAGGAAGTGGTGAAAAAACTGCTGGAGTCCGAAGAAGCCCTGGAAATGGGGGGCGAAACCCGGGAGGTCTCCCTGTTGATGTCGGACCTCCGGGGCTTCACCGCCATCATCGCCGACATGCACCCGGAACAGGTGATTCATTTTCTCAATCGTTACCTGGACAAAATGATTGAAGTCTTGCTGGACCACCACGCCGTCATTGACGAGATTCTGGGTGACGGCATTCTGGCCTTTTTCGGGGCCCCGGAGCCCTTGGGAGACCACCCGGCCCGGGCGGTGGCCTGCGCCCTGGCCATGCAGGCCGCAATGCCTGAAATCAACGCCGCCAATGCCCGGGACGGACTTCCCCACCTGGAAATGGGCATCGGGGTGAACACCGGCGCGGTGGTGGTGGGCAACATCGGCTCCGAGCGGCGGACCAAGTATAGCGTAGTGGGGTCCAACGTCAACTTCGCCGCCCGGATGGAAGCCTACGCTCTGCCGGGTCAGGTGCTCATCAGCCCCTCGACCTACGACCGGGTCAAGGACCTGGTGGAAATCCGGGACGTCACCAAGGTGGAGATGAAGGGCATGCCGGAACCGGCTATCCTCTATGAGGTCGGTGGCATAGGGGGCCCCTACCAGATCCGGCTGGCCGAACGCCGCGGTGTTCTGGTGGGGCTGCCGGAGAAGATCGATGTCCTGGTGGCTCAACTCCGGGACAAAATTGTGGCCGGGACTCCGCAACTGGCCTGCATCACCCACCTGTGCGAGAATGCGGCCGCGGTGGCCTTGCCGGAGAAGCTGCCGGAGTGGGAGGACGTGCGCCTGACCCTGCTGGATCGCGACCTCAACGAAATTCCGGGACACGTTTACGGCAAGGTGACCGGGGTGAAGCCTGCCGGTAGCGAGCTCTTCGAGGCCGCCATCAGCTTCACTTCCATTTCCCCGGAGATTTATCAGATCCTCCGGAAGGCCATGGGCGAGGGATCCGCTGAAGGGACGTCAGGGTAAGATTTAATTCAAAACCGGTGGGCCCGGCTTTTTCCAAAATAGGCCTGACTACGGTAATGAAAAATGTTAATTTTACTTGATGAAGTTTTCCGGTTCGCATCCTGACGGCCAGCCGGGGCGGCGTC
>Ga0315268_10001110_pt1 | contig 31158 bp, 25 predicted proteins | sample C1_top_MG_FD_204535 | JGI IMG/M metagenome (GOLD analysis project Ga0315268, IMG submission 204535) | Sediment microbial communities from Yellowstone Lake, YNP, Wyoming, USA - C1_top | ecosystem: Environmental > Aquatic > Freshwater > Lake > Sediment | place: USA: Wyoming | collected 2017-08-01
CTATCTCTACAACGAGTTGCTCAATCGAGGCTGGATTGGGCGCTTTAACTGGGGCAACACCAATGCCTGGGAGAGAGACTTTAAGCGGGCTGCCTCTGGCGGCAATGGCTTGGTTGACAGCGTTGACCTCGCCATGATCGGCACCCACGGCACGTCCGCATACGATTCTTACTGGGGCAAGAATCTCAGCGCGGTCTACTTTAGCAGCAACAACGACGATTGGTTCCTTAGCCCTGGCGAGGCGTATCACTACTATGGCACGAATGACCTCGAGTGGCTGATCTTTGACTCGTGCAGCGTGCTGCGCGATGACAGCATGGCGTACTGGCACGCAACCTTCAATGGCCTCCATCAGATGCTGGGCTTTGCCAACACCATGTACGTAGTCTACCCGGGCGATGGCGGCGTCTTTGCCGACCGGGCGCGCTACAAAGGCTGGTGGCATCCGGCCAAGACCGTGACGCAGGCGTGGTTCAGTGCAGTGTCCAACCAACAGCCTTCGGGTGTCAAGGCGCGCGTTTTGGCGGAGGAGCTGAACAATTACAACGACTACCTGTGGGGCGAGGGTTATGTCAGTCCCGACTATTCCAACAACGGCGGCTACTGGTATTGGGATCACTGGTCGGGCACGCCCGCTCCGCTGCAACTCTCTGCTCCTGCGCCCACTGCTCTGCCGGTCTATACACTCCTTACTCGCACAGTGGACATGACCTACACTGCTCAGATCGGGCAAGCCTTTGACTTGACGGACACCAGCAAAATCCATCAGGATGGCTCGACCTTCTACATGGTGGACGCCGAGGCTCCCCAGCCCCCATTCCCGCCTCCGACCTTGCGACCGAGCGCCGTAGTCACCCCGACCAAGCTCTTGCAGGTGGACGTAGCGAGCGGCGGCTTCTTTTTCCAAAAGTTGGACGAGTTGTGGACCAACCCCGAGATGCCCCGCGCGCTGCCGCCATCTGGGGCCCGGGCTGAGGGTGCGGCTGACAGTTTCTTGTTGCAGAACGGCAAAAGCCTGCCAGGATATATTGGCCGTCACCTGATCGTGACGCCAACCGTCGAGCTTGAAGGGCCAGCTAATGGCCCGCCGACCAGCACCGTTGCCATCGCCGCCAGCACACCGACCAGCCCCACGAACTATGCCATTGATTACGCCCGCACGGTGGACATTGGCGGCGGCCAACAGGTGTCGGTGGTCGGCCCCGGCTCACGTCTCAACGTGTATATCGGAGACAACAATCTGGTCGCCGGGCTGCAAGGCGGCTGGCGTGATGTGATGCCGGCTCAGGTCAATGTGGGCGTGCAGTCCACGGCGGCCGTGACAGTGCCAATCAAGACCTCCGACAAGGCTTGGGCCGACTTTATAGCCGATCCGCACATCGCCCTGGCTCAGCCGCCAGCGTTCATCAGCTACACGCAAAAACTCACCCCGACGCTGGCCTACTATGAGCAAGCCTCCGTCATCAGCCAGACCGAGCTGATCCCGGTGTGGGTCTTTGTAGCCGATCTGTACACCGGGACAGTACCCGGACAGATGCAAGTTCAGTCTACCCAGGCCATCACTCTTGTGCTGGTGGCGGGCGATGTCAACCTGTATGTGCCAGCCGAGGCAAGTTCCACTGCGCTGCCACAGGCCAGCATCATCAGCCCAACAGCCGGGACTATTATTGTGCCGGGCCAAAGCCTGGTTTTGAATGGCGCGGTGACTGGCGGAACTGCGCCGTACACGTTCCAATGGACCTCCAGCGAAGATGGCTTGCTTGGCACAAGTGCAACGCTGACCAGTCCTGGCTTGCACGCTTCTCTGCATGACGGCAGCCTGACGCCGAACGTCATCACCCTGTCTGTCACCGATGCCAATGGGCTGCAGTCCACGGCTACGGTGAATGTAACAGTGCTGGGTTGGCAGCTATACTTGCCGATCACGCTCAAGCAGTGATGCGGCCCGAGGCCCGACTCGCCTTCAACATTTGTCGGGCCTGAGTAAGACACAATAACACGCGGGTCCCGTACAAAAGAACTGCTTGCCAACCAATAACCGCTGCCATGCAGCGGTCAGCTAATTGCCTCCCACAGGCTGCGGCCTGCGGGAGGTTTTCTTTGTGCGCGGAGCTGAACGCGGACCAGGGAGAGAAAGACTCCTTGAAGCGTGGTACAATGGCGGCGCGTTTGATGCCCCATTGTCTTTTGAGGACTCCCATGTTGAGACGAAACGACCTTCGCGACTATGGATTGCTCATCCTCGGCGCGGTGATTCAGGCGGCTTCGATGGACCTGTTCTACATTCCCGGCAAGATTGCCTCGGGCGGGGTGAGCGGGCTGGCGCAGGTGATCAATCACTACACCGGCTTTTTCATCGGCGCGACAGTGCTGGTCATGAATGTTCCGCTGTTTGTGCTGGGGTGGCGTTACCTGGGCGGGCGGCGGTTCTTCATCCGCACGATCTTTACCGTCGCGCTCTATAGTGTACTGGTGGATCTGGGGCGATTGGTCATCCCGGTTGGCCCCACGCAGAATCCAATGCTCAACGCACTGTACGGTGGCGTCATAGGCGGGCTGGGCATGGGTCTCACGTTTTTGGGGCGAGGCACAGCGGGCGGCTCGGACATCCTAGCGCGCGTGCTGGCGCGTATGCGCGGCATCCCGCTTTCGCAAAGTTACCTGTTCACCGACGCGCTGGTGATCTTGCTGGCCGGCTTTACCTTCGGATGGGAACAGGCGCTTTACGCGATGATCGCGTTGTACATCGGCGGTGTAGCCGCTGAGGTCATCACGGAAGGCTCGAACATTGTCCGCACGGCCATCATCATCAGCGACAAGCCGCGCGAGGTAGCAGATGCGATCCTGCGCGAGTTGGAACGCGGCGTGACGGGCCTGCACGGCGAAGGGATGTACACGCAACAGGCTCGCACGGTCTTGTACGTCGTCATCAGCCGGAGCGAGGCGACGCGGCTCAAGGCCATCGTGCGAGAAACTGATCCTTGCGCCTTCGTCGTCATCGGTCAGGCCAGCGAAGCGTTAGGCGAAGGCTTCCGGCCTCTGAAGGATTGAAGCGCGACGTGACAAGAAAAAGCCCTGAAGTTGAGATGGCTTCAGGGCTTTTTGAATAGTGTCGGGCGACCGGCTTAGGGACAATTGTAAGGTGGTATAAAGCTCACTGCTTTGCTCTTTTGTCCGTCGGCAGAATACAGCACGATGCTGTGCGGTTCGCTTTCGTTGCAATTGTGCCAGCCGAACGTAAAGGTCAAGCCATTGATTCGGGTCTCTACACTGCCCAGATCGAGCACAAAGCTATACGGTGGGACGCCACCCTTGGGGTGCAGCGTGATGGTCAGTTGCACTTTTTTGTCTTCCCTGCGCTGGGCAGACAGCGCGTATTCGATATCGTCTGCCGTGAAATCGAGCTTGGCGCCTTGGGCCGGCGTCTTGGTGGCGACGGGCACGCTTCTAGCGGGCGCAGTCGTCGGTGTCATGGTCACTGTTGCGGTGGGGATGAGCGTCGCGGTTGGCAGCACCGATGTGTTGGGGACAACGGTCGGCGGGGTAGACGGCTCACTGGGAGTGGTCGTTTGTGGCTCGGCTGGTGCGCTCGGCGCAGTGGTGGGCCTCGCCGTCGCCATGTTGGGCGGGCCAGGCGGCTGAACCTCACATGCTAGCGCGGCCAACATCAAAAATGCAAGGGCGAGTGTGATGGCTCCGCGTGAGTGTGACATGGGCCTCCTTTTTGCCTGCGGCGTGATTGTATGACGTTCAACTGTAGGTCACGTTTCAAACGCGACTTGAACAGCATTGGGGTCAGGGACAATTGTAAGGAGGTATAAAGCTCACCGGCCCGACCTTTTGACCATCGGAAGAGTACAGCACGATGCTGTGCGGTTCGCTTTCGTTGCAATTGTGCCAGCCGAAAGTAAAAGTCAAGCCTTTGATTCTGTTTTCTACGCCGCCCGGATCGAGCACAAAGCTATATGGCGGGACGCCACCCTTAGGACGCAAGGTGATGGTCAGTTGCACTTTTTTGTCTGCCTGGCGCTGGGCGGAAAGCGCGTACTCGATGTCGTCTGCCGTGAAATCGAGTTTGCCGCCTTGGGCCGGCGGTTTGGTGGCGGCTGGCGCTTTGCTGCCGGGAGCAGTAGTGGGCGTGATGGTCGCCGTGGCAGTAGCGGTGGCGGCGGGTGCAGCCGTGGGCTGGACAATGACCGTTTCTTTGATGATGACAGTCTCCTTGACTGGCGGCAAGGTGGACTGAGGTGGTGGAGCAGTGGGCGCAGGTTTGGGAGTGGAACTGCAGGCCGCTGTCAAAACAACTGACGCGGCTATTGTTGCCAAGACGGCGACTGTACGGGCAGAGTTGATTCGAAGCATGGGTCCCTCCTGATCATGATATTGCTTTCACATCGCGGCGCATCCGGGGGCATGTGCCGCAAGCAGGATGATCTGCTAGATCAATCGTGAAAAGTGTATAGCGATTGCGACGAAATGACAATAGGGAAATAGTCACACCTTGGCGTCCGGGCAGAGCGTATCAAGTTCGGCGACGGGAGACGAGGCGGGCGAGTTCGGCCTCAGGCTCTTGGATCAGCACGATGATGCCCATCGTCACGACGACAATGCCGGCCAGTGTGACTAGAATCGGTAATCGAATGCCGCCTCGTTCATAGAGCAGGCTGCCGATGAAGGGTGATGGAAAAGCCAGCACCCCGCGAAAAGCCGACATGCGTCCCATGGCCTCGGCGCGCTCGTGGGGGGGGATGCGCGCAGCCACGTAAGTCATCACGGCCGGTCCCCACGTTGAGCCGACCAGCCCGAACAGCGCATACGACGCAACCAAAATTTCCCACCGACTGGCAAAGGCCCACAACAGCATGAGTGGGATGCCAAGAGCTTCCGAGATGACCATCGAGGGTTTGCAGCCATAGCGATCTACCCATCGGCCAACGGGCAGTTGCGTGAGCACCATCGAGATGGACATGGCGCTCGTCATCACGCCCAACTGTGCGTCGCTAAAGCCATACGTCTCTTTAAACATGCCGAACAGCACGCCCAGCCCGATGCCCCACACAAACGAATCACCGGCAATGCACAGATAGAACCCAACCATGCCGCCGGGCGGGACGACGGCACGCTTGATCACAGCCCATAGGTCGGCCCATGCAGCGCTTTCATGCGGCGCGTGCGTCTCGCGCAAGTAGCGCGCCGCGAGGAACAATGCCAGCCCTTCAAAGATGATACACACCGGAAAGATGGCTGTCGCCGTAGCATGGTCGGCGATGAATCCACCCAGTACTGGCGCGAAAATGCCCGGCAACACGGTGGCAACTTGGACGATGCTAAAGCCGGTCCCGCGCTGTTCGACTGTGACCGATTCTGCCGTGATCGAGGTTCGTGCGGGGCGGCTGAGCTGCGAGACGCCCAGCAAAATGATGCCTGGGATGAGGAGCGCCCAGATGCCCAGGATGCCAGCCAACGTGTAGAGCACATACCCGGCGATCAGCACTACGCTCGACCAGACGATAAACGGCTTGCGGCCGGCGCGGTCGGCCAGCCATCCGCCGATGGGTTGAACAAGCGACGTGACAATGCCGCCGAATCCGCCCAAGCTGGTGAGCAAGCCCAGCATTGGGATAGACGCGCCTAGGCTCAGCGCAAACGGCTGCCACACTACCGACACCATGTTGGTGTGAACGCCGCTCAAAAAGCCCGAAGCCGAAAGGACAGCCAGGTTATCGCGCAGCCAATGGGATTGCTGCGTCGTGTTGTCGGTGGCCATGACAACTCATTATCGGTGAGAATAGGGTTTTGTCAATGACGCATCAAACTTGATCTTGACGTTTTACGTTTGACGTTTTACGGGTTATAATCACGACGCAAATCATTGCTTATGGAGTCTATATGGCTACGTCAAATCCTCAACTCGACCAACTGTGTGTCAATACCGTCCGTTCGCTTTCAATTGACGCGATTCAAAAAGCCAACTCGGGCCATCCCGGTTTGCCGCTGGGCGCAGCGCCGATGGCTTATGCGCTATGGGATCGCATGCTCGAACACAGCCCGACCAATCCCAATTGGCCTAACCGCGATCGCTTTGTGCTTTCAGCCGGTCATGGCTCGATGCTGCTCTATAGCCTGCTGCACCTCACGGGTTACGATCTGCCGCTCGAGCAGATCAAGCAATTCCGGCAGTGGGGCAGTCAGACGCCCGGACATCCGGAACATGGCTTGGCGCCCGGCGTCGAGACAACGACCGGGCCATTGGGTCAGGGCTTTGGCAACGCGGTCGGCATGGCGATGGCCGAAGCGCACCTTGCCGCTCGCTTCAACCATCCCGGTCACACCATCGTGGATCACTTCACCTACGTGATTGCTGGCGATGGATGTCTGATGGAAGGCGTTGCGTCGGAGGCCGCTTCGCTGGCTGGTCACCTGGGCTTGGGCAAGTTGATCTGCCTTTACGATAGCAACCACATCTCGCTGGCCGCTTCGATCAACCTCACTTTCACCGAGGACGTAGCCAGGCGATTCGAGGCATACAACTGGCACGTGGTGAATGTTGCCGACGGCAACGATGTGAACGCTGTGGCTGAAGCCATTTCGGCGGCGAAGGCAGTTACCAACAAGCCCTCGCTCATCATCGTGCGTACCCACATCGGCTTTGCCAGTCCCAAGCAAGACACGTTCCAGGTGCATGGCTCACCGCTCAACGCGGACCAAGTGATTCAGACGAAAAAGAATCTCGGCTACCCAACGCTTGAGCCGTTCTTCATTCCCGATGAAGCGCTGGCGCATTTCCGCCAGGCTATTGGGCGCGGCAAGCAAGCCGAAGCCGAATGGCAGCGGCGCCTTGAGGCTCACGCCCAGGGCTATCCCGAGCTGGCCGCCGAGTGGCAGCGCGTGATGCGCGGCGAGTTGCCCGAGAACTGGGACAAGGACATTCCGACTTTTGCGCCAGGAGATAAACCGATCGCCACGCGCGCCGCAGGCGGCAAAGTGCTCAACGCGATTGCGGCACGCATTCCCGAAATCATCGGCGGCTCGGCTGACCTGAATCCTTCGACGGACACAGCGCTCAAGGGGGCTGGCGATTTTCAGAGTCCAGCCAACCAGCCAGCCGATAGACAAGGCGCGATCGGCGGCGAGTGGAACTATGGCGGGCGCAATCTGCACTTTGGCGTGCGAGAACATGCGATGGGCGCGATACTCAGCGGCTTGGCTTTGCATGGTGGTGTGATTCCGTTCGGCGCGACGTTCCTCACATTTGCCGATTACATGCGCCCGTCTATTCGCCTCGCGGCGATGATGGAGCTGCCTGTCATTTACGTCTTTACACACGATAGCATCGGCCTGGGCGAAGATGGGCCAACGCACCAGCCCGTCGAGCATTTTGCTGCGCTGCGAACCATCCCACACTTGACCGTGATCCGGCCTGCCGACGCAAATGAGACTGCGCAGGCGTGGCGTGCGGCGTTGACGCACAAGGGCGGGCCGGTCGCTTTGATTCTTTCGCGGCAAGCCTTGCCCATCCTCGCGGAGCGGCCGAATGGTGAGGTCGCTCGCGGCGCGTACGTGATGGCCGACACCGAAGGCACGCCAGACGTGATTCTCTTGGCGAGCGGCTCCGAAGTCTCGCTTGCGCTTGAGGCGCGAGAAAAGCTGGCTGCACACGCGCCAGCGGTTCGCGCCCGCGTGGTGAGTATGCCCTCGTGGGAACTGTTTGACGCTCAACCAGAAGAGTACCGCCATCAGGTTTTGCCGCCACAGGTCAAGGCGCGTCTTGCCATCGAGGCGGGTGTGCCGATGGGCTGGCACAAGTACGTGGGCGACGCTGGCGACGTGATCGCCATCGAAAACCGCTTTGGTGCATCAGCCCCGTACAAAGTCTTGTTCGAAAAATACGGTTTCACTGCCGATAACGTGACGGCCCACGCGCTCAAACTCTTGGGCAAGTGACGAAGGGTGAGTCTCCCTTTTCTTCTGCAAGGCAGGAGAGAGGGTAGGGGGATGAGGAGGTCACGATGCGCATTGGCGTTGGCGCCGATCATGGCGGCTTTTCACTCAAGGCAGACATTATCGCGCTTTTGCAAAAGGATGGCCACGAGGTCATAGACGTTGGCGCTCACACATTTGACTCGACGGATGACTATCCCGATTTTGCCGTCGCTGTAGGGAAGGCGATTCAGCGCGGCGAGGCCGAACGCGGCATCCTGATTTGCGGCAGCGGCGCAGGGGCAGCCATCGCGGCGAACAAATTGCGCGGCATCCGCGCCGGAGTGTGCCACGATACCTACTCGGCGCATCAGGGCGTGGAGCACGACGACATGAACGTGTTGTGTCTGGGCGCGCGGGTCGTCGGCACCGAGGTGGCAAAAGAGTTGGTGCAAGCCTTCGTCGGCGCGCGCCTGTTCACCGACCCGCGCTTTGCGCGGAGACTGGCAAAGGTCAAGGCGTTGGAAGGTTGATTCACTGCTGATGGATTCTTCGAGAATCTTGTTGTTGACTTGCTCGTGAGGGAGTTTCTTGACTCTCAATGAGTGGCCGTGTTTTGGTAATTGGATACATCACAGAGTACGCAGTACGCATTACCCAGTTCGCTAGTGGACTGTAGAACCACTTGAGGAGACAAAACCATGAATCCTCTGCTTGAGCTCAAGCACCTCGGCCAGAGTGTCTGGCTCGATAACATCAGCCGCAAGCTCATCGAATCCGGCGAACTTGAGCGGCTTGTCAAAGAAGACGGCATCAGCGGTGTCACATCCAACCCGACGATTTTCGAGAAAGCGATTTCCGGCGGGACGGAGTATGACGAGGCGATGCGTCAATTGATTGCCCAGGACAAGACTGACGCCGAGGTTTACGACGCGCTGACGATTGCCGACATCCGTGACGCGACGGACGTTCTGCGTCCCGTGTTTGACGCAACTCATGGCGGCGACGGCTACGTGAGCATCGAGGTCTCGCCCAAGCTGGCCCATGACACTCAAGGCACGCTGGCCGATGCACGACGATTGCACGCGGCAGTCAATCGTCCGAATCTATTCGTCAAAGTGCCTGCTACGCGCGAAGGTCTGCCGGCCATCCACCAACTGTTGAGCGAGGGCATCAACATCAACATCACGCTCATGTTTTCGATGGAGCACTACGAGGCCGTAGCCGAGGCGTATATTGCTGCTCTCGAAGATCGAGTCCGGCGAGGGCTGCCCATTGGTGATGTGGCTTCGGTAGCGAGCTTTTTTGTGAGCCGCGTGGACACGCTGGTGGACAGATTGCTCGAAGAGAAAATGCGCGCCGAAGGTCCAGAGGCAGCAAGAGCAGCAGAACTGCGCGGCAAGATCGCCGTCGCCAACTCCAAGTTAGTGTACCAACGCTTCAAGGAACTCTTTGGCAGTGAAAGGTTCAAGGCGCTGGCCGCCAAAGGCGCACGGGTCCAGCGCGTGCTGTGGGCCAGCACCAGCACCAAAAATCCTGCTTACAGTGACGTGCTGTATGTAGAGACTCTGATTGGCCCGGACACCGTCAACACGATGCCGGACGAGACCATCGTCGCGTTCCGCGATCACGGTATGCCGCGCCACACGGTCGAGGGTGGCCTGGAAGAAGCGCGTGCGGCTTTCAAGGCGCTGGCCGAGTTAGGAATTGACATGCGCGCCGTTGGCGAGCAATTATCTATCGAAGGCGTGGACAAATTCACCCAGTCGTTCGACAAGCTGTTTGTTGTCATTGCGGCCAAGCGAGAAAAACTCTCGCTCAGCCCCTGGGACTTCCCAGGGGTCAGCCCCTGGGAAGTCCCAGGGGTCAATCGGCAGGCGCTTGCACTTGGCAAGTTCGCCGCGCGCGTGAGCGAGAGGCTTGAGGCGTTGGAGCGTGATAACCTGGCCGCACGCTTGTGGGCCAAAGACGCCAGCCTGTGGAAGCGCGAGCCGGAACGGCATCAAGCGATCGTCGAGCGGCTGGGCTGGCTGACGGTCGCCGAGGAGATGCTGACGCACGTGGATGAACTGACCGCTTTCGCGGATCAGATCAAGCGTGAAGGATACAAGCATATTGTTCTGCTGGGCATGGGCGGCAGTTCGCTCGCGCCGCAAGTCTATCGCGAGGTGTTTGGCGTTGCGCCCGGCTTCCCTGAATTCATCGTTTTGGATAGCACCGACCCGGCCACCGTGCGCGCCGTTGGCCGCAAGATTGACCCGGCTCATATGCTGTTCCTCGTTTCGACCAAGTCCGGCGGGACGATTGAAACCAACTCGTTCTATAAATACTTTGCGGACAAGGTACGCAAGGTCAAGGGCGAAAAGGCTGGTGAAAATTTCGTCGCCATCAGCGACCCCGGCACGACGCTGGTTGACCTGGCGCGCGACGCAAACTTTCGCCAGTGGTTCCCCGGCCCGCAAGATGTCGGCGGGCGATTCAGCGCGCTGACGTATTTTGGTCTGGTGCCAGCCGCGTTGATCGGCGTGGACGTTAAGGTTCTGCTCGGAAGCGCACTCAGGATGATGCGTGCCTGCGGCTCGCAAGTCAAGCTGGCGGAAAACCCCGGTGTTGCGCTCGGCGTGGCGATGGGCGAATTGTACGAGGCCGGGCGCGACAAGATCACGTTCATCACGTCGCCTTCGCTTGCCAGCTTTGGCTACTGGGTCGAGCAACTCATTGCGGAAAGCACCGGCAAGGAGGGAAAGGGAATTCTGCCGGTTGAAGGTGAGCCACTGCCCCAAATCTCAAATCTCAAATCCCCTAAAGAGGGAGATTCTCAAATCTCAAATGATAGGGCCTTTGTGCATCTGAAGTTGGAAGGCGAGGACGCACAAGATCGAAAGGTGGCTGCGCTGGAAAAAGCCGGTTACCCCGTGCTTCACATCGCCGTCAATCGCAAGAGTGACCTGGCGCAAGAATTCTTCCGCTGGGAAATCGCCACGGCAGTGGCGGGCATGTTGTTGAAGATTGACCCGTTCGATCAGCCGAATGTGGCGGAGAGCAAGGATAACACCAAGCGGTTGCTGATCGAGTATGTCGCCAAGCACAAACTACCGGAGCGTGGTGCGCTCGTCAAAAAGAGCGAGTGGACGGAGGGGCTGACGGGTTTATTGAAGAAGGTCAAGCGCGGCGATTACGTGGCGATTCAGGCTTATCTCCAGCGCACACCCGGCAATGATCGCGCCTTGCGCGCCATCCGCAAAGAACTGCGTGATTCGCTCGGCGCGGCTACGACGGTGGGCTATGGCCCGCGCTTTTTACATTCGACCGGTCAACTGCACAAGGGCGGGGCAAACAATGGCGTGTTCATCCAGATCACGGCAGATGTCAAGGACGTGGAAATCCCCGGCGAGCCATACACCTTCGGTGCCCTGATCCGCGCACAGGCGGTTGGCGATTTGCTCGCATTGAAGAATCACAAACGCCGCGCGATTCGCATTCACCTGGGCGATGATGTGAGCGGCGGGCTGCAGCAGCTTCAGGTCGTGGTGCACAGAGCGCTCAAGGCGCGCAACGCAAAACGCAAGTAGCAGCGGAGACGGCGATGCCTCAAGTCGAGATCGTGCCATCTATCCTTTCCGCTGACCTGGCTCGCTTGGGCGAACAGGTCAAGGCAGCAGAAGCCGCCGGAGCCAATCGCATCCAGGTGGATGTGATGGATGGACGTTTTGTTCCCAACATCACCTTTGGGCCGCTGGTGGTCGAAGCAGTACGCCGCTCCACGCGCTTGCCGATTGAAGCTCACCTGATGATCGTTGAGCCAGATCGCTACGTGTCCGATTTTGCTTCGGCGGGCGCGGATGTCATCATCGTTCATCAAGAGGCAGCGACCCATCTACATCGCCTCGTCCAGCAAGTTCACCAACTAGGCAAAAAAGCTGGCGTCGCAATCAACCCGTCCACGCCGGCGGTCGTGCTCGAAGAGATCCTGGGTGACGTGGACTCGGTGCTGGTGATGACGGTCAATCCGGGCTTTGGTGGGCAAACTTTCATCGAGGGCGCGCTGGGCAAAATCACGCGCGTGCGGCAAATGATGAACGAGCGCGGATTGGATCGGGACATCGAAGTGGACGGCGGCATCGGCGTCGTGACTGCGCCGCTCGTAGTCAAGGCCGGAGCGAATTTGCTGGTGGCGGGCGCTTTTATCTTCAACGACAAAGAAAGCGTAGCCTCGGCGATGCTTCGCTTGCGAGACAGCCTGACTTGATGTGCTGCTGTGCCAGTCTTAACCACAAAGGCGCCGGGTCCAATAGCTTTGGACTTGGCGCCTTTGACAAAGATTCCACTCTCGACTACTCTGTTAGGAGCATATACCCCGCCGCGCGAACTGTGACCAGCTTTTTGGGTTTCTCTGAGTCGGCTTCGATTTTTTGCCTCAGCCTATGGATGTGAACGCGCATCACAGGGCGCGCTTCCTGCTCGGTTGCTTCGTAACCCAGACATTCGCGCACGAGTTCGGCGCACGGGATGGCGCGGTCAGGGTTGCGGACAAAATGAGCCAGCACGCTGAATTCGGTGGGCGAAAGTGTGAGGGGGCGGTCGCCTAATAGAACGACACGCTTTTTCATGTCCACGGTCAAGTCGGCCGCTCGCAAGGGGCCTTCGGCCAATGGAGAAGGCGGCGTGGACGGCGCTGCGGTGCGGTCAGTCTTGAGCGCAGAGACCGTTTGCTCCATCAACCCGACAAGACTTTGGCGGCGAAGGTATTCGGCGCGTTTAGACAGCCCGCGTTCGATGGCCGTGATGAGCGCGCGGGGTTCGCATGGCTTGAGCAGGTAATCGTATGCCCCGCGCCGCATGGCGCTGATGGCGCTGTCGAGTGTGGCGTGGGCCGTGAGCAAGAGCACGACGGTAGCCGGCCTCACTTTCTGCGCCACCTCCAAAACCTGGATGCCGCTCATGCCCGGCATTTTCAAATCGAGCAGCATCAGGTCAAAGTCGTGCTGGTTGAGCAGCTCGACGGCTTCCCGCCCGTCGGCAGCCGTGGTCACTTGCGCGCCACGCAGAGTGAATATCTCCGACAAGGATACTCGCATTGCCTTTTCGTCATCCACGACCAGTATCTTGGCTCCCTGAAGCATCTCAGCCTCCTATCAGCCTGGCGCGCCACACAGCGCATGGCGAACGCAACACGAAATGAGGCAGCGCCTCTCACGCTTGCTGCTTGGCGCTAGACGTTTTACGCTTGCCGCGTTTGGCGGGCTTGGGCCGAACGGCTGCGGGCAGGCGGACGGTGAACGTCGCGCCGTGACCGGGGACGCTCGCCACACCCAGCGTTCCGTGATGCGATTCAATGATATTGTAGCTCACAGCCAGCCCCAACCCAGTGCCCGACGTTTTGGTAGTGTAAAACGGCTCAAAGATGTGCGACAAATCTTCCGGTGCAATGCCTGGCCCGGTATCCGCGAAAATCACTTCTACCTGGTCGGCGTCTATATGCGTTTCAATCCGCAACTGCCCGCCATCGTTCATGGCCTCAGCCGCGTTGACGATCAGGTTCAGAAACACTTGCGCGAGTTGATCGGGCATGCCGTTGACGGGCGGCAGATCAGGGGCCAATGCCAGTTCCACTTGCACGTCGCTGTGCGTCAGTTTTTTCCGCGCCAGCGCCAGCACGCGCTCGACGGCGGCGTTAATGTCCACTGGCCCGGCCTGCGCCTGCTCCGGGCGATAGAACTCGAGCGTCTGCTGAACGAGCGTGATGAGCCGCGAGGCCTCTTCGCTCGCCATCTCCAGGAACTCGCGGCGCTTGGCTTCGCCCACCTCCGGTTCGAGCGTGAGAAAGAGCAGGTTGCGAACTGCCTGCAAGGGATTGTTGATCTCGTGCGCCAGGCTCACTGCCAGCCGGCCTGTAGCAGCTAGCTTTTCCGACCGGATGAGTTGTTGTTGCGAACGCTGAATTTCTTCGGCGTGACGCAGGGCTTCTTCGTACAGCCGGGCGTTTTCGATGGCAGTCGCCGCTGGACCCGCCAGCGCCTCGAGCAAGGCAAGGTCTGCCGGGGTGAACTTGCCTTCGAGCTTGTTGATGACTTCGACGACGCCGATAACCTTCCCGTGCACTTGCAAGGGCACGGCGAGCAAGTCCTGCGTCGTCAAGCCCGTGAGGCTGTCCACGGTACGATAATGGCGCGTGTCGCGCTGAGCCTGCGTGACTATCAGCGAGCGGGCCTCGCGCACGGCCAGGCCGGCGATGCTCGACGCGATGGGCACGTGCGTTCCCCGCAATCGCTCGCCCGATGGTCCAGCGGCGACCGCGAACACCAGATCGCTCGACGCTTCATCCAGCAACAACACTGAACCAGCCTCGACCCGCAAGACTGCAATCGCCTGGGTCATGATCGTGTGCAAGACCTTTTCCAGGTTGAGTGTCGAGCCGACGGCGTGCGTGGTCTGGTTGATGAGTTCAAGCTCGCCCGCGCGGCGTTGAGCTTCTTCGTACAGGCGGGCGTTCCGCAATCCCAGCCCGAGTTGCTCTCCGGCGGCAGTGATGAAACCAATTTTGTCGGCATCAAAGCCGGCTGGGTCGCGGCTTGCCAGCACCAGGAGACCCACCAGTTGGCCCCGGTCCCGCAGCGGCAAGGATACCCAGCTCTGCGTGTTGTTCTCGGAGATAGCCACGGGCGCTACGAGTGGTTCGTCTTGTCTGCGTTCCATGCGGAAACGATTTTCATGCAGGCGAAGCTGCCGAATAAAGTCGGGCGACTCGGCCTGGGCCAGGATCGTGGCGGGCAGTCCGTGGGTAGCGCGGACGCGCCACTGATCCTCGTTGAGGGTGTATACCAGTCCGAACTCGGCATCCACCACATCCATCAGCGTGCCGAGCGTTTCCGAAAGCATGGTGGGCAAGTCAAGCGATTCGCCGATGCGCTGCGCCAGGAGATTGAGCGCGGCCAACTCCTGGCCGCGTGCGCGCAGAGTCTCTTCGGCTTGATGTCGAGTGGTCACGTCGCGCACGACGCCCTGCAAGCCTTCCGAGTCGCGCAGCGGCTCGATAGTGATCGCGGCCCAAATCCAACTGCCGTTCTTGCGGATGATGCGCGACTCGACCTCGCCTCCGCTCCTGCCTTCCAGTGCTGCAGCAATTTGCGCTCGCACCCGCTCGTGGTCCGCTGGATGGAGGAGCCATTCGAGCGTGAGTTGCCCGGAGGACAGTTCAGCAGATGTATAGCCTGTGAGCGGCTCGGCGCTCGGACTGACGTACGTGAATTGCCCGCGCGCGTCGACGGCAAAGACCATGTCGCGCATGCCTTCGATGAGCAGGCGCGAGAGCGCCTCGGCGCGGCCCAGTGCTTCTTCCACGCGGCGCGTGCGAAGCAAAGTGCGCACGCGCGCCAAGAGTTGCGGCGGGCTGAACGGCTTACCGATAAAATCCTCTGCACCCGCTTCCAGCCCGGCTACTTCTTGCGCAGGCGAATAGGCCGCTGTCACCACCATCACCAACAGGCGCGAGAGGCGCGGATGGCTGCGGACGCGCCTCAAGACTTCAAAGCCGTCCATGCCCGGCATGGTCAGGTCCAATAGCATCAACTGAACGGGAGTATCGCTGACGAGGGACGCTTCGAGAAAGGCAAGCGCCTGCGGTCCGGATTCGACTTTGCTGATGCGATGCCCGTCTTTTTTCAGGACGAGTTCCAGCAGGTCGTTGGCATCCGGCTCATCATCTACGAGCAGGATATGAATGGGCTGCAGACTAGATTCCATCGTAAGGAATTATAGCACTCAGAGGCAGGCAGGGAAAATGCAATGCCGCAAAGGTCACTTGACCTTCAGCCTGTCACGCTCGGTGCGAGCGACCCTTCGGCTTCGCTCAGGGCAGGCGCGAGGAATCTCCACGTATGCAATTAACGAAAAATCCAGACATACGGTATAATTGAGTTGCTCATCTCCCTGAATTGGGGAGAGATGTTGGCGCCGCTTGATGGCCCATCACCTGGATGTGTCCGGTCTGGTCCGAAGGGCCGGATAGGTCCATTTGCGAGGAGTGACATGCATACATCAAGACTAGTCTCCGTGCTCGTTGGTCTAGCCGTCGTCGTAGCTGTGATGACATTGCCTGTCGTAGCCGCGCCACAGAAGCAGGGCGGCAACTTGCTGCAAGACCCTGGCTTTGATCTGGTGGCGCAAAGCGCCTGGAAGTGGAAACCCTGGGCATATACAGTGGAGATTATGAAACCGGACTCGAAGAAGGATCCCGACCTGACTCAATCCTTCTACGCACCAAGCGTTTTGCCATCTGATCCCAAATGGGATCACGGGAGCGGTGGACAATCGGGTGCGGCGGCGGCTGTTTCAGGCCAAACCTTCACCAAGTTCCGTGGCGGCTTGTACCAGACCGTGGATGTGGGCAAGGGAGCGCGCGTCCGCTTTAGCATCTGGACGAACGAGTTTTGCGAGGGTGGTTGCACGGTTCTGCTTAAAGCCGGGATTGATCCGACCGGCGGCACGGATTGGAATTCGGGCAACATCAAGTGGGCCGCCGCAGAAGTCTCGAATAACAGGTACGTGCAGCTTGTGACGGAAGATGTGACGGCCGGCGACAGCGGCCAAGTGACGGTGTTCACCTGGGGTGAGCCCGAGGCCCCGGCGGCGCACACGGCGGCTTATTTTGATGATGCGGCGTTGACGACGACGGCGGCTTCCGCAGCGCCGATTACGCAGGCCACATCGGCGGCCACGTCACAGCCGGGTCAGCCGAACGCGACGGCTCAGCCCGGAGCGTGCGCTCAATTGCGCTGGGTGTCCGACGTGACGATTCCCGACGACTCGGCGGTGGCGCCCGGCTCTCAGTTCGTCAAGACCTGGCGCGTCAAGAACAATGGCACTTGTGCGTTTGAGGGCACGCTCAACTTTATCGGCGCGGGCAACCAGATGGGCGGATCGAGTCCCGCCAAGTTGCCCAAGATCGAAGCAGGGCAGCAGGCAGATGTGAGCGTCAATTTGACCGCGCCGACGCAGGCCGGCAGTTACCAGGGGACCTGGCAACCTCGCGCCGCCGACGGCACGGCGATGGAAAATCTTGTCGTCCGCATCAAGGTGTCGGCAGCCGCGCCCACAGCCGTCGCCGGCGTAACGGCCACGCCGCAGAGCCAGCCCTCGCCCACGCCGACCACAACGCCAACCCCTGTGCCAAGCCAGATTTGCGTTCAGGCCTTTGACGATGTCAACGGCGATGGTCAACACGGCGGGGACGAAACTTTGCTGGCGGGCGTAGTCTTTGTGCTTTCCGACGCCAACGGGCCGAAAGATTCCTACACGACCGACGGCGTCAGCGAACCCCATTGCTTTGCGGACCTGGCGCTGGGCGATTACAAGTTGACGGCCAGGCCGCCCGCCAACTATGCCTCGACCACCTTCGACACAGTGAGCGTCAGCCTGACGGCTGGCATCCAGCCTAGCGTCGCATACGGGGCCAAACGCAGCGGGCTAGCGCCTGCACCTACGCGCGCTGACAGCGTCTCCACTGGAGGCGCGACCTCGGGCGGGTTGTTAGGAACTGCTGGCCGAACCATATTGATTGTGATTGGCGTGCTGATACTCGTCGGTTTGGCAGGTGTGGGCGGGTTCCTGTTGTTGGGCCGCCGCACACATCTGTAAAACAAGAACTGATGAAAAAGCCCCGAAACGTCTATCAAGAGTTTCGGGGCTTGACTTTCCAGTTCGGTGAGACGAGACGCAACAACCTATTCCTGGACCTGGTGGAAAACGCACAGCGGTAGGTGAAGGCGTCGAGTTTCCTGGCTGGTAAGATTGTACCAAATCGCGCCGCAAGAGCCATACGGGCGTTTGGCAGGGCAGCGTGTAAAGCTTGGGCGTCGTTATTTCGAAACGGCGTAATCCAAAGCGGCTTGCGCATGGAGCACGGTGGTATCAAAGAGCGGCAGTCCGGCATCTGCCTCGCTCACAAGGAGCGGGATTTCGGTGCAGCCCAGGATCACGCCTTGCGCGCCGCGCGCCGCCAGCTTTCTGATGATGTCCACATAGCCTGCCCGCGATTCGGCCCGAATTTGTCCCGCCACGAGTTCCTCATAGATGACGCAGTTAACGTACTCACGATCGTGAGCTTCGGGAATCAATACGGTGATGCCACGGCGCATCAGGGCCGGCTGGTAGAGATTTCTTTCCATCGTGAACTTGGTGCCCAACAAGCCGACGGTCCTAATCCCTTTTGCCAGAATGGACTCGCCGACCACATCCAGCAGGCTGAGCACGGGAATGTGAATGTTCGCCTGCACTTGGTTCACGACCAGATGCATAGTGTTGGTGGCGATGATGATGAAATCAGCTCCAGCGGCTTCCAATTTCTGGGCGGCCTGGCTCAACCCTTGAGCGACCAGGTCCCAACGTTCTGCGTTGGGCCAATCTACGTAGGCTTGAAAGCTGACGCTGTAGATGATGATCTCCGGGTAGCCATAATCGCCAAAGCGTTGAGTATAAGTGCGCGTGATGTAGTGGTAATATTCGCTCGTGGACTCGGGGCTCATGCCACCCAGGATGCCGATTTTCTTGTGCATGGATTCTCTCCGTGGTGGGGTATCGTCTCTCGACAGGTATTGTATCACAACTGGGACGCCGCGCGACGCTCGGATGACGCAGGCGTAGGCTGCAACTTTTCCCGATGTGCTGCGTAATATGTGTGTGGACGAGCGCCGGGAGCGGCGACAACATGCGCCGCCCGGTTGATTTCAAAATCACATGGTCACAAAAGGATGAATCTCATGAGCGAAGAACAGGTTCGCACGGAAGAGTTCAAAGTCAACGGCGATGTCCTCGTCGCTGAGATCAAGAGGCTGGTGCATGAGGGCAATGTCCGCCGCATCATCATCAAGACGGAACAGGGACAGACCCTCATCGAAGTTCCACTCGCGGTTGGCGTAGTGGGGGGCGTCGTCGGAGCGGTGCTCTTGCCCGTCTGGGCAGCCATCGGCGCGATTGCCGCGCTGGCTGCTCGATTGACCCTCGTCGTCGAAAAGGTTGAACAGCCGGCACAGGCGGAGGCCGCGCACGTCGTTGAAGCGTCACCGGTTGAGCCGGGCGGCGCGCAAGATGCGCAAGCCGATGCACCGGCGGGGCAGAACTGAGCGAACGTCAAAATTCCTTTGCCCAAGGCTCGCATGAATCGTATTCGGTGAACCCGACCGAGGCATACAATGCGTGCGCCGCAGGAGAGTATGAGCTGACGAAGGCCAACGTCGCTCCCAATCGCTCGAGCCGGCGCAAACCTTCGTGCATCACGGCCTTGCCCAGCCCGCGCCGCTGATGTGCGGGCGCAGTGCCCACTGGCTCGAAATAGGCAGTGCGCGTCGCATCGTCGTACCAGACAGTGCAGAACGATGCGAACTCGCCGTTCGAGGCGACTGCCACGATGTCCAGATCGCGGCGGTACAGTGGGCACCGCTGTACGTTGTGATACCACGTCCATCCTTCATAGCGCTCTTCAGGCTCATTCGGATGGAAAGCCTTGGGAATAGGCATGGACATCGGTCGGCGACGCTGGTACTCTTGCTCACCCGGCGACTTGACGCAGGTGTAGCCACGGCGCGTCAGGACGTCGTGACGCAAGTCGTCGTGTGCGTCGGCCCAGACCCACAGCTTTTGCTTGCCGTCCGAGCCGGGCCTGGTGAGGTGCTTTTCGGCGATGGCAACCAGCTCATCTTCCAGTTCCAGCGTGCGCAGGTTGGGATGCACCTGTAAAAACACCTGGCCTATGTCCTCTGGATTCAGCACGGCTGCAATCAGTCCATCGGATGTTTCCCAGATGAATGTCACCGCTTCAACCGGGTCGCAAGCTTGGCAGTTCTCGATGGCGTGCCATCGCCAGTAGTCGAGCCGGGCAATGTGCCAGCTCAGTTGCCGCCGGTCATTGAGTAGAAGCACCTTGCGCAAAAACTCGCGGATCCGCCAATAGTCGTCTTCGTCTTGATACCTGCGCATGGTCAGTCTCATATCCTCGCTGTTCCTTTCTCCACGTTTGCTTGCTCGCCTGTTGGTCAAGTTGGCCGGTTCCTCGAAGGGCGAGGAATGAAACGAGGTACATGCTGCATATACTCGCGATAGGTTGGCATGCGCTGCAACAGGTCCAGTTCCTCCAGTCTGGCTTGAATAAAGACCCAGCCTATCCCCAGAGTGCAGGCTACCATCACCGCTTGCGTTGGAATCAGCATGGCGATCCCTGTAAACTCGAGCAGCACGCCGCCATAAATGGGATGACGCACGTGGGCGTACAAGCCGCGCCGGACCAGAGTATCTTGAGTAGAGGGCATGAAGGCTGGTGCACGCAGTGAGACGAGCGCAAGAAGGATGATGAGACATCCTGCCGTAATCATCAACCAGCCCCAAGCTCCTGTCATCGGCGTCGTGGTGAGAAGCGTTGGCGACGGTGTGCGAACGGCGAGGCCGAGTCCTATGACCCACAAGGGTACGCCGACAACATTCCTCAGCAGCAGGCTGACCCATTGGCCGGCGCGTTCACCCCAGCGACGAGAGTAAGCAGCCGTGAAAGCACTGGCCCCATTCAAAGCAAATCCCAGCAGCAAGGGAATAAGGAAAACCGCCATCAGTTCCTCCTGATGTGCCCGTCCTCCACCCACCATACCTCGTCGGCAAAACGCTCAATAAAGTATCGGTCATGGACAACTGCCAGGACCGTGCCCTCAAAGCCGCTGAGGGCTTGTTCGAACTGCGTGCGACTGGGAATGTCCAGATGATTGACTGGCTCATCCAACAGCAAACAGTTGCAGCCATCCGCCACAAGGAGGGCCAACATCAAGCGAGTGCGTTGCCCGTAGCTAAGCAACGCGACTGGCTTGAGCGGCTCGTCGCCCGTGAACAGGTAGTAGGACAAAAAATTGCGCGTCGCAGTCTCGTTGGGAAAAGCATGCGACGACGTCTCCAGCGCGGAAAGGCGCGGGTTCAAGCCTGACTGATCTTGAGTCATGCAGCCCAGGCGCACGCTGCCGCCCAGACGAACTTGTCCCGCCAAGGGGTCAAGCTGTCCGGCGATGGTGCGCAGCAATGTGGTCTTGCCGCTGCCATTCGGGCCGGTCAGGGCGATGCGCTGACCAGCGTGCACGTCCAGGTTCAAGTCGCGCAACAGCGGGAAGGTCGGGTCGTAGCCGACGCTCACGTCTTGCAGGTGAATCACCGAACGACCCAGGTGGGGCGCTCCACGGAACTCGACTTTGATTTGCCAGGAGCGGCGTGGCTTTTCCACGCGCTCTTGTGAAGCAAGATAGTGTTCCAGCTTTTTCTCCCGCGCCTTGGCCTTTTTGGCCACCTTTTTGGCAATGCCTTGCTGGTAGGACTTGAAGCCTTTGTTTTTCATATCAGAGCCGCCGATACGGATCGAGCTGGCCTGGCGCTCCGTGTAGGCCGCTTGCGCTTTGGCCCGAGCAATATCCTGCTTCATGCGATGGATTTCTTGCTGCTGATCTTTGAAAGCGTTCCACTGCTTTTCAATCTCCGTCTGGCGCTGCTCCAGGTAAGCGCTATAGTTACCAGCATACTCGCGCACGCTGCGTCGTTGCGAGTCCATTTCCAAGATGCGCGTCGCCGTCTTGTCCAGAAAGGTGCGGTCGTGCGAGATAATCAGCGCCGCGCAAGGACAGTGGTTCAGCCAGTCTTCCAGCCATTCCAGCATCGCAATGTCCAGATGGTTCGTCGGCTCGTCGAGCAGCAAGAGGTGCGGCTGGCTCAACAACACCAACGCCAACGAGAGGCGCGTCTTTTGCCCTCCGCTCAGGCGGCCAGCCGGCAAGGACGAGGGAATGGCGCTGAGACCCAAACCGGCCAGGATAGCCGCCGCACGTCCCGCCTCGGCTGACTGGATGCGACACAGCAAGCCGTCGTATTTGCGCTGCAAGGCGGGGTCGTCGGGGTAAAGCGCCAGCGCGGCACTCAAGGCGACTAGATCATTCTCCAATGCCTCCGCGCTGCTGGCTGCCTTGCCGAAGATTTCGCCTATCGTCTCGGTCGGGTCAGGCTCAAAACCTTGCGGCAGGTAGCCGATGTGCAGATCAGGGTCGAGACTGACGTGCCCGGAATCGGCGCTCTCTTGACCGGCCAGGATGCGCACTAGCGTGGTCTTGCCGCAGCCATTTGGGCCGATCAGCCCGATGTGCTCGCCCGGGTTCAGATTGAAAGAAACGTCTTCAAAGAGAAGCTGATGATCGAAGGATTTGCTTAAATGATGAACGGTAAGCATAGGCCCTCCATTGCGTCGGCGAGCGCGTACCTTACGCCGGCATTTGCATGTGGATAACGTCCCCGCCTGCCGCACACTTGTGCGCAGGTTGCCGGGGAAAGAAGGCTGGAGGTTAGCTTACCGCATCATTAGAGGTGTACTCGCTGTTTTTTGATCTGATCCAGATATTACCAAAAAGCTGATTCCGTGTCAAGCGCGAATCTGTTCGCGAAATTCGTATCTGTACTCACAGCTTGATCTCCTCCAATTTCCCTGTCGCCATGAAGATGACACGTTCGCAGACGTTCGTCGCGCGGTCGCCGATGCGCTCCAGATTGTGCGCCACCCACAGCAGGTACGTCGAGCGGCTGATGTTGCGCGGGTCTTCGAGCATGTACGTCAACAACTCGCGAAAGATTTGTAGGTACAGCGCGTCTATCTCGTCGTCGCGCGCGGCGATATGACGCGCTGCCTCCATGTCGCGAGCGACGTAAGCATCGAGCGCGGCGTGAATCATCTCGCGCGCGATCTGCGCCATGATGGGCACGTCAATCAGCGGCTTGAGCAGCGGCTCGTCAAAGATGCGCTTGGCGATCTCGGCGATGCCTTCGGCGTGATCAGCGATGCGTTCCAGCTCCACCGCTATGTGCGTCGCCGCGATGGCCGTCCGCAGGTCGCTCGCCGCCGGTTGCTGTGTGGCGATCAGTTCCAGGCAGTTTTCCTCAATGTCGTAGCGCAACTGATTGATTGTGTCGTCGTCGTTGACGACTTGCTGAGCGAGGTCGTAATCGCGGTTCTTGAGCGCCTGCACAGAGCGCTCAATGGCGCTCTCGACCAAGCTGCCCATGCGCAAGATTTCCGAATGCACCTGCCCGAGTTCATGTTCCAGAGTGCTGCGCACATGAGGATTTGGCATGTCGTCATCCTTTCCAGGTGTGATGGTCATGGCATCGCCAGGTCAAACGCGATGAACAGAAAAAAAGCCACGAGCGGCAGGTCAGCCTCGCCGTCAACGCGCAGTTCCATTTGCTTGACATTCCAGTTCGAAGCGAGCGCCAGCGCAACCTTCGGCTGATAGTCTTGAATCCGCAAAAGGCTTTCTCGGGTGGCGAGGTATTCTTGCCCGCGATAGCGCAGCGCGGCGGACGGCTCGCCGACGTCTCTCTCGGCAACGGCGATTTGCTCCAAGTCCTCAATCATTTTGTAGCTGGTGTGATGTTGGCGAGTGTGGCTCACGATGTCCAACGCTTGATTTGTGTCGCGCAAGCTCAGGCGACCCTGGCGGCCTGCGCGCCTCAGCACCGTCAAGGTTGCCAGCAGGTTATCGCCCTGCCAAAAGCTGCCGCTGCCGGCGCTCGTCGGCTCAAAGACAATCGTCTGCATGGCAACGACAGGTATCGTTTCAGGTTGAGAGTTCATCGCGCCTGTTCTGCTAGCCACTCGCGGATGCGCCGGTCAATCTGGTCGCGCACCTCGCGGAATTTCGCCAGCTTTACTTCGTCCGCGCCTTCAACCGCCGCCGGATCATCGAACGCCCAGTGCATTCGCTGACCCACGCCTGGAAACGCCGTGGGGCATCTCTCTTCGGCGTTGGCGCAAACGGTGATAAGGTACCCAAAGTGCAACCTGCCCATGTACTCACGCACGTCTTTGGAGTATTGCCCCGCGAGCGAGACGCCAGCCTCTTCCATCACCTTCAGCGTGAAAGGATGGATCTCTTTCGGCTCTAACCCGGCGCTGTACGCCTCGAACCGGTCGCCCGCATAATGACGAAGAAACGCTTCCGCCATCTGGCTGCGTGCCGAATTCCCGGTACACAGAAACAACACCCTGTCCTTCATTGCGCTTTCTCCCACCGGCCACTGATTACTAACCGAATCTTCCCGTCACGTAATCTTCCGTGCGCTTGTCCTTGGGCCGCGTAAAGATCTTGGTCGTCACGTCAAACTCTATCATCTCACCGGCGCGGTCAGGCCGCATCATCATCATGGCAGTATAGTCGCTGACGCGCGCGGCTTGTTGCATATTGTGCGTCACGATGACGATAGTATAGTCGTTCTGCAATTCCTTCATCAGCTCTTCGATCTTGAGCGTGGCGACCGGGTCGAGCGCCGAGCACGGCTCGTCCATCAGGATCACCTCCGGCTCGACGGCAATGGCGCGCGCGATGCACAGGCGCTGCTGCTGCCCGCCCGAAAGCGCCATGCCCGATTGCGTGAGCTTGTCTTTGACTTCGTCCCACAACGCGGCCCGGCGCAGGCTGTGCTCGACCATCTCGTCGAGTTCAGATTTCTTGATGTTCCCGTGTAAGCGCGGGCCGTAGGCCACGTTATCATAGATGCTCTTGGGGAACGGGTTAGGCCGTTGAAACACCATGCCCACGCGGCGGCGGATGTCCACCACGTCCACGTTCGGCGCGTAGATATCGCCCTCATCAAGCGAGACGATGCCCTTGAGGCGCGCGCCAGGGATGAGGTCGTTCATGCGATTGAGTGAGCGCAAGAGCGTGGACTTGCCGCAGCCTGATGGGCCGATGATGGCCGTGATCTTGTTGGCATAGACAGGCAGGCTCACATTGGCTACCGCCGTGAAGACGTTGTAGAGCACCGACACGTGATCGAGCATCATTTTGGCGCTGGCTTGAGCTTCGGTCGCCGCGTTGGCCACGGAGGCGGGCCTGGCGGCTGCCGCCGGCAGCGGGATGCGAGAAGGTAGCGCCATCACAGATTCAGCCATGTTCAACTCCTATTGTGTCACGCCTCGCGTGGTACGCCATAGAGCGATGAGGCGAGCGCCAATGTTGAGAATGAGCACCAGTGTGACGATGACCAGCGCAATCGCCCAGGCCTGCGCGTTGCGGACTCGGCTCGGGTCAAGCGCATACTTGAACAATACCAGCGGCAGCGACGCGATCGGCTTGTCGAGCGCGGTCGAAAGATTGTTGCTGCCCAGTGCGGTAAAGAGCAGCGGCGCGGTTTCGCCCGCGACGCGCGCCACCGCCAGCATCAGGCCAGTGACGACGCCCGTCGTCGCGGCGGGCAGCATCACCTGAAACGAAGTTTTCCATTCCGGCGCGCCCAGCGCCAGCGATGCTTCCCTCAGCGACCTGGGGACGAGCTTGAGCATCTCTTCGGTCGTGCGGACGACGACGGGCAGCATCAAGATGGCGAGCGCCACGCTGCCTGCCAGCGCCGAATAGCCTTGCCCGCTTACCATGATCGTATAGACAAACAACCCAACCACAATCGAGGGCAGGCCGGAAAGGACATCGGTGCCAAAGCGCACGGCCAGGCCCAGCGTCGTGTTGGGATGCTCGGAAACGTAAAAGGCGGTGAGGATGCCGACGGGCACTGCCATCAGCGCGGCCAGGCCGATCAGGATGCCTGTGCCGACAATAGCGTGCCACACGCCGCCGCCGCCCATGCTCGTCGGCTTGAAGGTGTCGGTGAGAAACTCGATGGACATGGCGCTCGACCCGCGCATGAACACTTCGAGCAGAATCCACGCGAGCGGCACAATTGCCAACAACGTCATCAGGCCGGTCAGGCCGAGCATGACCCTATTGCCCGCGCGGCGGAATCGCTCGTGCGCCGCCGACCGCTTCAAACGGCGTTGATGGGATTTTGATTCGCTCATGCCCGTTGCTCCGGCGTCTTGCGCGCCACGCTCCACACGAGCAGGCGCGCCACAATGTTGAGCAGCAAGCTCGTGATGAACAACAACAACCCGATTTCGAGCAGCGCGCTGGCGTACAACGGCGTGCGGCTCTCGCCCCATTCGTTGGCGATGACGCTCGCCATCGTGTAGCCAGGGCTGAGCAGCGAAGCTGAAAGCTGCGACACATTGCCAATAACCATGGTCACCGCCATCGTCTCGCCCAGGGCGCGGCCCAGGCCGAGGATGACCGCGCCGAGGATGCCGGAGAGGCCATACGGCAACACGACTTGCCAGATTGTCTCCCACTCGGTCGAGCCGAGCGCGAGCGCAGCTTCGCGCTGTACGCGCGGCACAGCCAACAGCACATCGCGCGAGATGGCCGAGATGGTCGGCAAAATCATCACCGCCAAAATCAATCCAGCCGCCAGATTGCTAGCGCCAAAGAACGGGCCTTGAAAGATGGGAAGATAGGGAAAACGATTTGGATTGCCGAACGTGTTCATCAACCAGTTGCCGACCGGCGCGACGAACGCGGGGATGAAGACAAAGATTCCCCACGCGCCGTACACCACGCTGGGGATCGCCGCGAGCAGCTCGACCATAAAACCAACCACGGTGCGCAATTGAAGCGGACACAGTTCGGCCAAAAAGACGGCGATGCCCAATCCGAGCGGAAGCGCGATGAGAACAGCCGCCAGCGACGTGGTGAGCGTGCCGACGATAAAAGGCAGCGCGCCAAACACCTCGCCGACGGGATTCCACTGATTCAGTGTGACGAACGACCAGCCGGCCGTCTCGCGCGTCGGCCCCGAACGCAGCCACAGCATGACGCCTACGCCCACCATCAGACCCAGCAGCGACAGCGACGATAGGATGATAACGGTCTTGAAGGGAATGTCGCCACGCGAAGCGTGCAAGGCTCGACCCACCCGCGAAGACGAGACTCGCTTGAATTTGTGAGACGCCGAAAAAGTCATAACCGTCCTTCCTGCGCGTCAAAGAGCCTCACCACTTGTGAGGCTCTCTGGCCCCTGGGACTTGCCAGGGACTGACCCTTTGGGAACAGAGGAGATCTGTTGATACAGGGCGAACACCAGGTTCGCCCCTACCTCGTCGCCACCGGCCTGCCATTGCAAGTGATCTTGTCGGCGGTATCCACGACCTTGGGCGTGACTTCTTGCGGCAGCGGTGCATAAAGTAGCTTGCTCGCACGGTCAATCGCCGAGGCATCGGTCAGCGCCCAGTTGATAAAGCTCACCAGCTTTTCGGCCTTCTTGCAGTCCTTGTAATCCTTGTTGACGATGAGGTAGGTAAAGCCCGCAATCGGCCAGGCATCGGGCTGCTGGCTGTTGACGATGATGGCCGTCAACTTGTCGTCGAACTTGGCGTCCTTGATCGCCGCTATCGTGCTGGGAATGCTGGCCTCAATCGTCTTGCCCGCTGCGTTGACCATCTTGGCATACAGGATGCTGTTGTTCTTGGCGTATGCCAACTCGACGTAGCCAATTGCTCCGTTGGTGTTTTGGATCGCCGCCGCGACGCCAGGATTGCCCTTGCCGCCTTGTCCGCGTCCCAGCTTATCCACCGGCCAGTCCACGGCCGTGCCAGCGCCAGGCCCTTTCTTCCAATCGTCGCTCACCGCCGAAAGATACAGCGTAAAGATGTTGGTGGTGCCAGAGCCATCCGAACGGTGCACGACGTTGATGGGCAGATCAGGAAATTTGACATCGGGATTCAGCTTGGCGAGCGCGGGGTCGTTCCACTTTTCGATCTTGCCGAGATAAATCTTGGAAACGGCGTCGGCGTCGAGTGTGATCGTGTTGGTCACGCCCTTGATGTTGTAGGCGAGCACCACTGCGCCCGCGACGGTCGGGAGCATCTGCAGGCCCGGCGCTTCCTGATAGTCCTTGTCGGAGAGGAGCGCATCCGAACCGGCCAGGTCAACCGTGCCGGCCTTGATGTCCTTGATGCCCTGGCCCGATCCGCCGCCTGCATAGTTGATGACGACGGAAGGGTCGCGCTGATTGAACGCAAAAGCCCAATCTTCATACAACGGCTGGGGGAAGGTCGCGCCGGAGGCATTCAGCTCGACCGAACCGGGCGCGTCTATCGGCTGGACGGTCGGCGTGACCATGACTTCCTTCACCTGCGGCGTGCCGGCGACGACGACGGTTTCCTTGACCACGACCTTTTCGGGTGTGGTGGCGGCAACCGGGGCGCACGCGCTCACAACCAGCGCGAGAGCCACCGTACTCATGACAAACAACTTGCGGGATGACATTTCTTCTCTTCTCCTGTTTGAGTTGATTTCACCTGTTTTCCAGGCGATATGCTAACATCCGATGTTTAAGCGCTTGCGGTCTTTGTGTTAAGCTTGGGTTAAGCCTTGACTAAGAACGCTTAACAAAGGTGTCCTCATCACTTTTGTCCGTTGACTTGCAGGCCATTCTCTTGCATAAAGTCACGCACCCGCGCGCCATCGGCCACACTGACCATCGTCGTGCCGGAGTCGCGCCGCAGGATAAAGTGATACATCTGTTGGCCGGCATGATCGCTGCCCCAGCGCGGGCGCACGTAAACCGGCGGCTCGATATAAAAAAGCCAAGACCCCAGCCTAAAACTGGGGTCTTGGCTTTCTATCTTCGAGGCTGCGTTTTACTTGACGATTTTGCCGTCCGGCGATAGGACGTACCACACGTTGCCCACGCCTTGTCCAGTGACGTCACCTGCCGCGTGATCCTTAAAGAAGTAATACAGCGGCATACCGCTGTAAGTCACCTGCATTGTGCCGTCCTTGCGCTGCGTGGCGCCGAGCAGCGAAGCATCGGCTCCATCGCCCAGAGTCGGCTTGTCGGTCTGGAGCAGCGGCGGCCAGGCCACCTCGCATTTGTCGTAGCAATTGCTGGTGTCTTTTGTATCTTTGGTGTAGATATAGAGCGTGTGCCCATCGCCATCAGCCAGAATCTTGCCCAGCTTCTCAGTGGACGTTATGCTCAGGGCAGCGGGCTTGATCGGATTACCTTCCCCCGATACGACCCACCACACTTTACCCACCGCCTGTCCCGACGTGTCGCCGGGCGCTTTGTCGTTAAAGTAGTAATACAGCGGCCAACCGTTGTACGTGAGTTGCACCGAACCATCCTTGCGAACAGTGGTGCTGATCAAGTCTGTGCTGACGCCATCCTTCAACGTGGGTTGACCCGCTGGAATGAGAGCCGGCCACGATTGAGCGCATTTGTCATAGCAGTTGCTCGTGCCTTTGACGTCTTTGGTAAAAAGGTACAGCGTGTTGCCATCGCCATCGGCGAGGAACTGGCCCAATGTGTTGTTGCTGGCGATTTGCAGCGTGACCGGCTTGGGAGCCGGAGCGGCCCCCGTTGCGGTAGCAGCGGGAGCGGCCGTTGCAGCCTGTGCCGGTGGGACTGCGGTCGGAGCCGCAGTCGGCGGAGCAGGTGGATTGGTCGGCGGCGGCGCGGCCACTGGCGCGCAGGCTGCCAGACTTGTCGCTGCGATCAGAAATACGACTGCCAACGTCTTGACCCTGAAATGCGTGAACATGATAGTCTCCTCCACAAAAGTATTGTGATCGGGCTGCCGCTTGGCTTCGGGCCGCCGATCAAGGTTCGACAGTTTCATCATAGCAAAGTTCGGCGTTTGACAAAATGGGAGATGGTCGAAAAGTGGAGCCAACTTGCGTCGCATGAGGCTAGGGACTTTAGTCCATTACCCATCCGCCCAAGTCTTGATATAATACGCCTGCTTCTCTTGCTCAAATGTAACAGAATTCCAACTGATCGCCGAGGTTGTCTAATGAGAATCCGGCAGCAAATTCGGGCGCGATTCGCTCGCCTGACTTGGGCGCAGCGATTCATGCTCGCCAGTCTCGTGATCGTGGTCGTCGTCATGGTCGGCATTGGCTGGTGGATCGGGCAGCAGATTGAAAGCAACGTGATCCACCAGACGGCTTCGTACACTGCCCTGTATGTGTCGAGTGTCGTCGAGCCTGATCTGCAAGAACTTGCCAGCGGCAATGCGATTACGCCTGAGCATCAAGCCACGCTGGCGCGGTTGATGCACGATACGTCGTTGAGCCAGCATATTACGGCAGTGAAGGTGTGGGACAAGCAAGGGCGCATCGTCTACGCGACTGATGCCGAGAATGTAGGTCTGGCTTTCCCAGATGATCCAGACCTGGCGCGGGCGCTGCGCGGCTGGGTGGCGTCCGACATCACCACACTGGATAAACCTGAAAATGCGCTCGATCATGATCGGGGCCAGCGCCGTATGCAGACCTACAGCCCCGTGCGGCTCACCGGCACGAATCGAATCATCGCCGCCGTCGAGTTCTATCAGACCGTCGCCGATCTCGATCGGAGTATTGCGTCCGCCCGGCAGAACAGTTGGCTGATCGTCGGCGGCGCAACGCTGGCGATGTATCTGCTCCTGGCTGGTTTTGTGCGCCTGGCTAGTGACACAATCCGGCGTCAACAGACGGAACTCTCTAATCAAGTCGTTCAACTGAAACAACTGTTGGCGCAAAACAAGGAACTGCACGAACGAGTGCGCCGGGCGGCGCGGCACACCACGGCTTTGAACGAACGTTTTCTCCGTCGCATCAGCGCCGAATTGCACGATGGCCCCGCGCAAGACCTGGGCCTGGCTTTGCTGCGGCTCGATCATTTGCAGCCAGCCGAGTTGCCGGCTTCATACGTGCGTATGCCGAGTCCGAACGGACAACCTGACTTTGAAACCGTCCAGACCTCGCTGCGCCACGCGCTCCAAGAGATTCGCGCGATCTCAGCCGGCATGGGTTTGCCAGAGCTGGAGAATCTCACTTTGACCGAGACGGTCATACGGGCGGTGCGTGCCCACGAACGCCGTACCAACACCCAGGTTACGGTGAAAGTGAATGATGCGCCGGAGAGTGTATCTGTGCCGGTCAAGATCACAGTGTATCGTATCATTCAAGAAGCGTTGAGCAATGCCTATCGTCACGCGAGTGGCAGGGGCCAGCAGATCCAAATTGACTGCGATCAACATCAGCTCAGCGTAGAGATTTCCGATCAAGGGCCGGGCTTTAGTCAAGCGCAAGATACGGATGAGCATCTGGGGCTGGTGGGGATGCGCGAGCGAGTCGAAAGTTTGGGCGGCACTTTTCACATCGAGAGTGAGCCAGAGTGTGGCACACGTGTCATCGCCCAACTCCCGCTCGATGCGGCGTAAACGAACATGAGCGACAAAATTCAACTTGTCATCGTGGATGACCATCCGTTGTTTCGTGATGGGGTGATTCAAACGCTGAAAACTGATCCGGACATTGAGATCGTCGGGCAAGCGATGACGGCCTCCGAAGCGATACG
>Ga0315268_10001111_pt1 | contig 31156 bp, 35 predicted proteins | sample C1_top_MG_FD_204535 | JGI IMG/M metagenome (GOLD analysis project Ga0315268, IMG submission 204535) | Sediment microbial communities from Yellowstone Lake, YNP, Wyoming, USA - C1_top | ecosystem: Environmental > Aquatic > Freshwater > Lake > Sediment | place: USA: Wyoming | collected 2017-08-01
TCGCCCCGCACCGATTACTCGATACCGCGCTCGATTGGCTACCTGCTGAACGGGTAATTAACAGGATGAACACCTCTCAGTTCACAAGATCAGCCAGACTTGGCCTGGCGCACCAAAGAACGCAAAGGAAACGCGACGGCAAAGGGCGGAGGATGTTCTTGTTGAGCCAGGAATTCAGCGTATTGGCCTTACCGTCTGAATTTGCTGCTTGCTTTGATTTCCCTTTGCGCGCTTTGCGTCTTTGCGGTGAAATTCCTGGTAGTAAGCTTGAAAGGGCGGTCAGCCCATGACTTCGCGCTCGATTTCCTCGAGCGTGGTGTGACGGACGTCCTTGCCCTTGACCATGTAGATGACGTACTCGGAGATGTTCTTGGCGTGGTCGCCGATGCGCTCGATCGCCTTGGCGATGAACAGGATTTCGATCGATACCGAGATGGTACGCGGGTCCTCCATCATGAACGTGATCAGCTGGCGCAGGACGCCGCGAAACTCGTCGTCCACATGGCGGTCCCTGCGTACCACGTCGGCGGAAGCCGCCACGTCGAGCCGGGCGAACGCGTCCAGCGACGTGCGCAGCATTTCCAGCGCAATGGTGGACATGCGGCGTATCTCCACCGTGCGCGGCGGCTGCAGGCGATCGGTCGAATTGATCAGTTTGGCCATGCGCGCAATCTTGGCGGCCTCATCGCCTATGCGCTCCAGATCGGTGATGGTTTTCACCACTGTCATCACCATGCGCAAGTCTCCGGCAACGGGATGGCGGCGCGCAATGATTGTGCTGCAGTCCTCGTCGATGCCGACCTCCTGCGCGTTCACCAGATGATCGTCGTTTTCGACCTTCGCGCACAATTCCAGATCGCCCGATATCAGCGCTTCCAGCGCCAGCTTGATCTGCTCTTCCACGAGGCCGCCCATCTGCAGCACGCGTGCGCGCAGGGCCTCGAGCTCCGCTTCAAACTGTTTTGACGTGTGTTCGTTGTTCATCATCACCACCGACCCCCGAAACCCGGGACGAGCCCTTGAGACATACAGTTTAAGTCCGCCAAGTTACAACAAAGTTTCACCGGACCGTGGTCTGATCTAACCATGGCGTCATCTAACCATGGTCTCATCTAACCATGGTCTCATTTAACCATGGTCTCATTTAACCATGGTCTCATTTAACCATGGTCCGCACGCCGCCTGCGGTGCCCAGCAGCAGCACATCGGCCCCGCGCCGGGCGAACAAGCCGTTGGTCACCACGCCCACGATCTGGTCGATCGCCGCCTCCAGGCCGACCGGGTCCGCAATGCTCAGGCCGTGCACGTCCAGAATCAGATTGCCGTTATCGGTGGTAAAGCCATTGCGCAACTGCGGCTTGCCGCCGAGGCGCACCAGCTCGCGGCCGACGTGCGAACGTGCCATCGCAATGACCTCCACCGGCAGCGGGAAGGCGCCCAACACATCCTTGAGCTTGGATGCATCGGCGATGCAGACGAATTTCTGCGCCACCGCCGCAACGATCTTCTCGCGAGTCAGCGCGCCGCCGCCGCCCTTGATCATGTGTAACTGGCGGTTCACTTCATCGGCGCCGTCGACGTAGACTGGCACCTCGGCCACCGCGTTAAGGTCGAACACGCGGATACCGACGTTTTTCAGCCGCGCCGCGCTCGCTTCGGAACTGGCCACCGCGCCCTCGATTCGGCCTTTGATTGCGGCCAGTTCATCGATGAAGCAGTTAGCCGTCGACCCGGTGCCCACGCCGACCACGCAGTTTTCCGGTATGTAAGCGATAGCGGCTTTTGCCGCCGCCATCTTGAGTTGGTCTTGGTTCATCCTGTGTGTGTCGGGCATTTCACGCAAGCATAACGTCAACGCGCGGTCCGTACAAACCCGGTCGCACAAACCGGTCGCCACAAAACCGGTCGCCGCATAACCAGTTGCCGCATAACCAGTTGCCCCGGTTGCGCGGCCGGCCCGCACGCTGCTACGCTCGGGCGACACGGGAGATGTCATTGAAGATCGATTACCTGGAAAAGATCCTGAAGGCGCGTGTCTATGACGTGGCCATCGAATCACCGCTGGATATTGCCCCAGCGCTGTCGAAGCGGTTGCGCAACACTATTCTGCTCAAACGCGAGGACATGCAGCCGGTGTTTTCCTTCAAGCTGCGCGGCGCCTACAACAAGATGGCGCACTTGGGCGCCACGCGGCTCAAGAGCGGCGTGATTGCAGCCTCGGCCGGCAACCACGCGCAGGGCGTGGCCCTCGCGGCGCAGCGGCTCGGCTGCCGCGCCACCATCGTTATGCCCGCCACCACGCCGCAGATCAAGATTTCGGCTGTCGCCGCCCGTGGCGCCCGCGTGGTGCTGTTCGGCGATTCCTACGATGATGCCTATGCGCATTCCCTGAAGATCGCAAAGCGCGAGAAGCTCACCTTCGTGCATCCGTATGATGACCCGGATGTGATCGCCGGCCAGGGTACGGTCGGCATGGAGATCCTGCGCCAGCATGGCGGCCCGATCGACGCCATTTTCGTTGCCGTCGGCGGCGGCGGATTGATTTCGGGCATCGGCTCTTACGTCAAGCGGCTGCGCCCGGAAATCAGGCTGATCGGCGTGCAACCGATCGATGCCGACGCGATGACGCGCTCGCTGGCGGCCGGGCGGCGCGTGAAGCTCTCGCAGGTGGGACTGTTCGCCGATGGCGTGGCGGTCAAGCGGGTCGGCGCGGAAACCCTGAGGCTGTGTCGCGAGCTCGTGGACGAAATGATCCTGGTCGACAACGATGCGATCTGCGCCGCGATCAAGGATGTTTTCGAGGATACGCGCTCGATTCTCGAGCCGGCGGGCGCCCTGGCGATCGCCGGCGCCAAGGCCTGGGTCGAGCGCCGCAAGGCAACGGATCGCACGCTGGTCGCCGTCGCCTGCGGCGCCAACATGAATTTCGAGCGCCTGCGTTTCGTCGCCGAACGCGCGGAACTGGGTGAGCACCGGGAGGCCATCCTGGCCGTGACGATCCCCGAAAAGCCCGGCAGCTTCAGGCAGTTCTGCGCATTGCTCGGGCCGCGCAATGTCACCGAGTTCAACTACCGCTTCTGCGATCTGCGGCGGGCGCATGTCTTCGTCGGCGTGCAGGTACGCGATCGCGGCGAGATCCGCGGGCTGGTCGCGAGGCTGCGCAAGCACGGGCTGCCGACGCAGGATCTGAGCGATAACGAAATGGCCAAACTGCATGTGCGCCACCTGGTCGGCGGTCGCGCGCCCTCGGTGAAAAACGAACTGCTCTACCGTTTCGAGTTTCCGGAGCGTCCCGGTGCATTGATGAACTTCCTGAACAGCATGGGCCACGGCTGGAACATCACGCTGTTTCACTACCGCAACCACGGTGCCGACTTCGGACGCGCGCTGGTCGGCATGCAGGTGCCGCCGCGCGACAAGTCCGCATTCCGGCGCTTCCTGGCGCACCTGGGTTACGCGAGCTGGGACGAGACCGGCAATCCGGCGTATACCCTGTTCCTGTCATAAACGGCTGTTGTGTCACGGCGCTGATATCGTCACCGGCCGCAGCACTGCTCGCCTATAATCAGGTGTGCATTTTCTCGCGCTGCCGCGCGTCCACCAAAACCTGTTGAAAACCACTCTGCCACTGCTGCTGTTCGTTTCCTGCGCGGCATTCGCCGCGCCCCAGGACGATGTCTTCCTCGAGGCGCGCGACGCATTCCAGCGCGGTGACATCGCCAAGCTCAATGAGCGTGCTGCAAAACTCGACGACGACTATGCGCTGACGCCCTACGTGCAGTACTGGCAACTGAGGTCCCGGCTCGCCGACGCGCCGGTGAGCGACATCCGCAACTTCCTGGCCCGCCACGAGAGCAGCCTGGTCGCCGACCGTCTGCGCGGCGACTGGCTGCGGCAACTGGGCAGGAAGCGCGACTGGACGGCTTTCCTGGGGGAGTATGCGAAACCTGGCACAGCCGATACCGAACTCGCCTGCTTCGCCTCGCAGGCCAAAATGCAGCGTGGGGAGTCCGGCGTTCTGACCCAGGCCCGGCCCCTGTGGTTCACCGCACAGGTCCTGCCGGAAAGTTGCCTGCCGATCTTCAAGGCGATGTTCGACAAGCAGATACTCACGCCGGAGGACAGCTGGAGCCGGGTGCGCCTGGCGCTCGAAAGCGGCAACCTCGCGGGCGCAAGAACGCTGCTGATGTACCTGCCCGTGGGCGAGCGGCCCGACGCAAAAGTACTGGAGTCGATTTCCAAGCGCCCGCAGCGCTATCTGGACAAGTCTCCCGTGCCTCTGAAGACGCGTGGCCAGCGCGAACTGGCTGTCTACGCGCTGTACAGGATGGCCGAGTCCTGGCCCGAAATCGCCGCCGACCGGCTGCGCCCGATCGCCGACAACCTGCCAGACGAGGAGCGGGAGTACGCCTGGGCACAGATCGCTTCGACAGCCGCGCGCAATCTGCATCCGGACGGGCTGGCATGGTTCAAGAACGCCGGCAACGGCATGAATGATCGCCAGTTGTCCTGGTACGCTCGCGCCGCCCTGCGTGCCGGCAGCTGGGACGATACGCTGGCGGCCGTCGACGCCATGTCCGGCGCCGAGCGACTGCGTCCGCAGTGGCGTTACTGGCGCGCGCGCGCGCTGGCGGCGCTCGGCCGGCCGGCGGAGGCCAATGTGCTGCTGGCGCCGCTTGCGAATGAATTCAATTTCTACGGCCAGCTCGCCGCCGAAGACCTCGGCACCTCGATCAGCTCGGCGCCGCAGACCTACCATCCATCCAGCGATGAAGTCGATGCGATCGCCGCAGACCGGGGGATCCGGCGCGCACTGGCGCTATACCGGGCCGGCCTGCGCTACGAAGGCGCGCTCGAATGGCAATGGTCGGTCAAGGATTTCGACGACAGGCAATTGCTCTCCGCGGCTGTGCTTGCGGTAAATAACGACTGGTACGAGCGCGCGATTGAAACGGCCGAACGCACGCTGATCCTCCACGACTTCGCCCTGCGCTACCCGGCACCTTACCGCAATCTGGTGCAGGACTACGCGCAGCAGCTCGGCCTCGACGAGGCCTGGGTGTACGGCCTGGTGCGTCAGGAAAGCCGGTTCGTGCATACCGCGCGCTCGTCCGCCGGGGCCCGCGGGCTGATGCAGTTGATGCCGTCCACGGCGCGCTGGATGGCGAAGCGTCTGGGCCTGAGCGGCCATCACACGACATTGAGCAAAACAGTCGACAGCAACATTGGATTGGGCACCTACTATCTGCGCCAGGTGCTCGACTCCGTCGACAATCACATGGTGCTGGCCTCGGCCGGCTACAACGCGGGCCCGCGCCGCGCGCGCGACTGGGCCGCCAGTCGTCCGCTGGAAGGGGCGATCTACATCGAGACCATTCCGTTTAGCGAGACGCGCGAGTACGTAAAGAAAGTGATGAACAACACGCTCTACTACGCCCGCTTGTTTCACCAGACCAACCTGAGTCTGCGCGACAGGCTCGGCGTCGTGCCGGCCAGACTGCCGCAAGACGATTGATTGATTGGCGCGCCCCTTATAATTCTCCCATCCGCGGTGACACGCCGCATCTCCCGGCTCACGGCAGAACCATGAAAGTCGAAACGGTGTGCGTCATTGGGGGCTCGGGTTTTGTCGGCAGTCACGTCGTGCAGCAGCTTGCTGCACGCGGGATCCGCGTGCGCGTGCCGACGCGGCGCCGCGAACGCGCCAAGGCGCTGATCGTGCTTCCCACCGTCGATGTGGTGAATGCCGATGTGCACGATCCGGCAACGCTGGAGTACCTGGTCGCCGGCGCCGACGCTGTAATAAGCCTGGCCGGCATCCTGCACGAGGGCCGCAAGGGCGACTTTGCGCGCGTTCATGCGCAACTGCCTCGCAAAATCGCCGACGCCTGCCGCGAGCGCGGGGTGCGGCGCCTGCTGCATGTGTCGGCGCTGAAGGCGGCGCCCGACGCACCCAGCGAGTACTTGCGCTCCAAAGCCGGTGGCGAACAGCATATCCGCGTGGCGCAGGCCGGCGGGATGCGCACCACCATCTTCCGCCCGTCGGTGATCTTCGGCCGCGAAGACCATTTCCTGAATCTGTTCGCTCGCCTTGCACACGCGTTGCCGGCCATTGCGTTGGCCTGCCCGAAAGCGCGGTTCCAGCCGGTGTACGTGGAAGATGTGGCGCACGCCGTGGTCGAGAGCCTCGAGTTGCCGCGGACTTACGATGAAGACTTCAATCTGTGCGGGCCCGCGGTCTATACCCTGCAGGAACTGGTGGAATACGTCTGCAAGGTGCTGCAGATTGAGCGGCCGATCGTGCCGCTCACCGGGACCATGTCCTATCTGCAGGCCTGGTTGATGGAGTGGCTGCCGGTGAAGCTGATGTCGCGCGACAATTATTATTCGATGAAGGTCGACAGCGTCTGCGAATGCGCGTTCCCCGACGTCTTCGGCTTCCGCCCGTCAGCGCTGGAGTCCGTGGCGCCCCTGTATCTGGCGGACAAGACCCCGCGATCGCGTTATCGCTGGTTCCGCTACCGCGCGCGTCACTAGGTTTTCCCCGTCCTGGACTCGAGACTACGATGCGCAACCTCATTCTGGTGATCGGCAACAAGGCGTACTCGTCATGGTCGCTGCGCTCCTGGCTGTTGATGCAGCAGGCCGGCATCGGCATCGACGAAATACGGGTATCGCTTTACGAACATGGCGCCAAACAGAAGACCCTGCAGTACTGCGCCGCGGATAAAGTGCCGATGCCGAAGGACGGCGGAATGCAGGAATGGGTCGCAGGCGCGCACGCCGAAACCGCAGTCAATCCGCAATACGAATCGTGAAAATCTATGCGGTCGGAGGGGCGGTACGCGACTGGCTGCTCGGCCGGCCGGTCGCCGACCAGGATTACGTCGTGGTCGGTGCCACGCCGGAACAAATGGAGCGCCTGGGCTATCGTCCAGTGGGCAGGGATTTCCCGGTATTCCTGCACCCGCAGACGCACGAGGAATACGCGCTCGCGCGCACCGAGAGGAAGACGGCGCGCGGTTACAAGGGTTTCGATATCCAGGCGTCGCCGGAGGTGACTCTGGAGCAGGACCTGGCGCGCCGCGACCTCACCATCAACGCGATTGCCCGCGACGATGCCGGCAATATCATCGACCCGCATCATGGCGTCGCCGACCTGAAGGCCGGCATTCTGCGTCATGTCAGCCAGGCGTTCGTCGAGGACCCGGTGCGGGTGCTGCGCGTCGCGCGCTTCACGGCCCGCTTCGGGTTCACGATCGCACCGGAGACGCTGGAACTCATGCGCGAAATGGTGCGCAATGGTGAAGTTGACCATCTCGTGCCCGAGCGTGTCTGGCAGGAGTTATCGCGTGGACTGATGGAAGACAGGCCCTCCCGGATGCTGGTGGCGCTGCGCGACTGCGGCGCGCTGGAACGCGTCCTGCCGGAAGTGGGCGCCTTGTTCGGCGTACCGCAACCGGCGCAGCAGCATCCGGAGGTCGATACGGGCCTGCATATCCTGCTGGTCGTGGACTACGCGGCAGCGCAAAACTACCCGCTGACGGTGCGCTTTGCGGCGCTGACCCACGATGTTGGGAAAGCGGTCACGCCCAAGCAATATTGGCCGACGCACCACGGCCATGAGCACAAGAGCGTCGACCTGGTCAAGCGGCTATGCGAACGCCTGCGCGTTCCGCGCGATTGTCACGATCTGGCCGTGCTGGCAGCGCGCTATCACGGCGACGTGCATCGCGCGGAGGAACTGCGCCCGGCAACAATACTCAGGGTATTATCGGCAGCGGACGTCTATCGTCGGCCCACTCGTTTCGAGGAGTTGCTGGCCGCCTGCAGTTGCGACCATCACGGCCGCCGCGGCTTCGAAACCCGCGCCTATCCGCAGGCGGACTTGTTGCGGGCGGCGGCGGCGGCGGCCCGCGCGGTCGACGCGGGCGGTATCGCGCAAAGGATGAACGGCGACCCCGGCCGGATTGCCGCCGCCATCGATGCAGCCCGATTGCAAGCCATATCGGAGATGCTTTCGCAGCGGCGCCAACTCTGAAACAATGCGATCGTTATGAAAACCCGCAGAATCCCGAGGATATCCAAATGATCAAGCCACTCGCACTGTGTACCCTGATTGCCTCCACCGCCCTGGTTGCACCGTATGCCTGCGCGGCCGGCCAATCCGGCGCGAAACTGGAGGCGCACTTCAAGACAGCCGACGCGGACAACGACGGCACGTTGACCAAAGACGAAGCCAAAGCGATGCCGCGCGTCGCAAAGCATTTCGATGCCATCGATGCCGACAAAGACGGCACGGTCTCGCTGGACGAAATCCGCGCGTCGATGAAGAAGACGCACAAGGAAATGCACGATCGCGGCGTACAACGCTTCAAGTCCGCCGACAAGGACAACGACGGCACGCTGACCAAAGACGAAGCCCAGGCGATGCCGCGGGTCGCAAAGCATTTCGATGCCATCGACACCGACAAAGACGGCACGGTCAGCGAGCAGGAGATCCACGACTACATGAAGGCGCAGCACCCGAAGAAGTAGGGTCAGCGCGCCCATCACCAGCAGGGCCAGCACCAGCGTCAGCAACCATTTCAACACGACGGATTCTCCGTCAGGGACTGGACCCGATTATACCGGCGCGCTTCCCACGTTCGACCAGAATTCGCGGCTGTTACGGTAAACATTCATCGGGAGATGCCGTTGATCGACTTGTATACGTGGAGCACACCGAACGGGCGCAAGGTTTCCATCATGCTGGAGGAGACGGCACTTGCCTATCACGTGCATCCGATCGATATCGGCAAAGGGGATCAGTTCGAAGCCGGCTTCGTCGCCATCAGTCCGAACAGCAAGATTCCGGCAATCGTGGACAGCGACGGCCCGCAGGGAAAACCCTATTCCCTGTTTGAATCCGGCGCGATCCTGCTGTACCTGGCGGACAAGACCGGGCGTTTGCTGCCGCTGAAGAAGGCCGAGCGCTACGAGGCGATCCAGTGGCTGATGTTCCAGATGGGCGGCGTCGGCCCGATGTTCGGCCAGGTGCATCACTTCCTGCGCGCTGCGCCCGCGCCTGTGGAGTACGCAATCGAGCGTTATGGCAAGGAAACCCGTCGGCTCTACGGGGTGATGGACCGGCATCTGGCCGGCCGAGACTGGCTCGCCACCGAGTACTCGGTGGCGGACATTGCAACCTATCCGTGGGTAGCGCGGCATGAATGGCACAAGGTCGACCTTGCGGACTTCCCCAACGTCAAGCGCTGGTTCGACGTCATCAGCGCGCGACCGGCGGTTCAGCAAGGAATGAAAGTACCCACGCCGCGTTGACGCGGACAGGCCTTGATTATGGACGAAGCGCTTCCCGCACAAATCGGCAAGTATCCGGTGATCCGCGAGATTGCGCGCGGCGGCACCAGTCGTGTCTATCTGGGACACGATCCGTTCGCCAATCGCGAAGTCGCGATCAAGGTGATCCGGGCGGAGGACGGCGTCGACGTCGATCTGCGGCGTCGTTTCCACAAGGTGTTCCTGAACGAGGCATCCCTGGTGGGCAAGCTGATCCACCCGCACATCATGGCAATTTACGATGCCGACGCATTCGACGAGTACAGCTACATTGTCATGGAGTACGTGAATGGTCCGACGCTCGAGCATTTCTGCAACGTCGCCAATCTCTTGCCCGTCGATCGGATCGTCGAAATCGCTTTCAAGTGCAGCCTGGCACTGGAATTCGCACATCGTCACGGCATCATCCACCGCGACATCAAGCCGGCAAACATCCTCATCGGCGCGCGGGGCGATATCAAGATCAGCGATTTCGGTGTGGCGTTGCATTCGGGCGGCGAACACACTCATCTGCAGGGCGTCGGTTCGCCCGCCTACATGTCCCCCGAACAAGTGCAGGACAAGGAGCTTTCGCACCAGACGGACATCTACTCGCTCGGTGTGGTGGTGTACCAACTGTTGACGGGAAAGCTGCCTTTCATCGGCGCCAACAAAGCCAGCCTGCTCTATCAGATCCTCAATATCGACGCTTCGCCGCCTTCCACGCATCGCACCGAGATTGCGCTCCCGCTCGATAAAGTGGTCATGCGAGCTTTGGGCAAGACGCCGCTGCAGCGCTACCAGACCTGGGGAGAATTCAGTCGCGATCTCACCCAGGCCTACCGCCAGTTGGCGCTGCCGCCGGATACCATTTCGGATACGGAGAAATTCAACGCGATCAAGGCGCTGTCTTTCTTCCGCGGTTTTCGCGACGTGGAGATCTGGGAAACCGTGCTCGTCACCACCTTCCGCCGCATTCAGGCGGAGACTATCATCATCCGCGAAGGCGAAGTCGGTGAAAGTTTTTATGTTATCGCCGCCGGGCGGGCGCGGGTGACCAAGGCCGGCAGCCCGCTGGATATCCTGGATGCCGGCCACTGTTTCGGAGAAATCCTCTACTTCGAGGAAACCAAGGCAAAGCGTATCACCACGATATCGTCGATAACGATGCTGACGGTAATCGAGATCAAGGCTGCGGCCCTGAAGGGGGCAAGCGACGCCTGCCAGAAGCAGTTCAATCAGGCCTTCCTGCGAATTCTCATCGACCGGCTGGACTCGGCGAACGGCCGCTTGTCCGCGCGCAACTGAGCGTTTTATCTGCAATAGACGATCGCGCGCGATCGCAATTGCCCAACTTTTCAATAGGGTATTAGCTTGGAAACACTCCCCACGTTTTCATTTCTGATGGAAATCGCGAAAATGGGCGACAACAAGCGACGGCATGTTGCAGGGAAGACTCATGCCCGCGCGAGCCGGCGTGACGTCGCAGCTACAAGACGTGGTCCGGGAACCGACCCCATCCCACGGAAGGTGGACGTTTGGATGCCCTGCTGACATCCATCGCCCTGGTGGCGGTCGCGGAAATGGGCGACAAGACGCAACTGCTGTCGTTCGTGCTGGCCGCGAGACTGCGCAAGCCCTGGCCCATCATCGGCGGCATTGTCCTCGCTACGCTCGTCAATCATGCGCTGGCCGGATGGCTCGGCAGCCTGCTGGCCGGATCGGTGCCCTCCACAATGCTCGCTTGGATGGTGGGTATTTCGTTTATCGTATTCGGATTGTGGGCACTGCACCCGGATTCACTCGACGGCTCGCTGCGCGTGCACAAAGCCGGCGCTTTCGTCACTGCATTCGTGGCGTTCTTTCTGGCCGAGATGGGCGACAAGACCCAACTCGCCACAGTTGCGCTCGCCGCGCGCTTCGACTCGCTTGCCCTTGTCGTCATCGGCACGACCACTGGCATGATGCTGGCAAATATTCCAGCGGTATGGATCGGGGAGAAACTGGCGCTGAAGATCCCGATGAAAGCCGTGCGAATGGTTGCGGCTGCGCTATTCATGACAGTGGGCGCACTCACGCTGTGGAGCGCATCTGTGCCCATACAATGAGCCTTGCCGCACCATCGACGGTTCGCTGTTCCACCTGCAGCGCTGCGTTCAGGTGCGCCATGGGTCAAGACGAGCCATGCTGGTGCAGCACGCATTTCCCGCCGTCGTTGCCCGTGCCGAAGGACGGTGCCGCCTGTCTATGCCCGGATTGCCTGAGAAGAAAGATAGAGTCGCACCGCGTCGGCGCGGACAAAAGCGCTACTTGACCAACAGAACCGGCCTGTCGGCGAGGTGAATGACTTTCGTCGCCACCGAACCCAGCAGTGCGCCGGCGAGTCCGCCGCGACCGTGCGTTCCCATCGCGACCTGCCGGCAGTCCTTCTCACGGGCATAGCTGGCGATGGTAGGCGCGATCTCCCCGACCCCGATGTGATGCTGGAAGGGCACGCCGGCCTTGTCGAGCAATGCGCGCGCCTCCTTGAGCGCGGCCAGCCCTTCGTCACGATAATAGTCGTTCAACTGCGGCTGACTGATGAACATCTTGACCGCGCCGGAGGCGACCGGAAGTTGCACATTGAGCAGATGAAGCTCGATCGGTTCGCGGTAGAGGTCGCGGGTACCGATGATGTGACGAAGCGCGCGTAGCGCATTCTCGGATCCGTCGATCGGCACCAGGATTATCAACACGGGCTCCCTCTTTCCGCGCTCAGTCGGCATCCTTCGCGGCAAGATCCACCATCGGCGCGGCGGCCGACAAGGTCTTCCCGCGCGCCGCGAGCCATTTTCCCATGATCACGACCAGCACCGCCCCGGCCCCCGGCGCAACATAGTGCAGAAACCCCGCGGAAGCGTCGATCCAGGCGGAAATTGCGGCATCGCCGATCAGCATCTCGCCGGCTACGAATCCGAGCAGGGCGGCTCCGAGCATGACGATTACCGGGAACCGGTCCATCAACTTCAGAATTACGGCGCTGCCGAAAATGATCAGCGGAATACTGATCGCCAAGCCGGCGATGAGCAGCGGAATACTGCCTTTGGCCGCAGCCGCCACGGCAATGACGTTGTCCAGGCTCATCACCAAGTCGGCGATGAGAATGGTCCGGATCGCCGCCACCATACCCCCGCCAAGCCCGTCTGCGCCTGTGCCTGCGCCACTCTCCTCAGCCGGAACCAGCAGCTTGATCCCGATCCACAACAACAGTGCGCTGCCGAGGATTCTGAGCCAGGGAAGAGCGAGCACTTTCGCCGCAACTACGGTCAAGATAATGCGCATGACAATGGCGGCCAGACTGCCGAACACAACGGCCTTTTTCCGCTGCGCCGGAGCAAGCGAGCGCGCGGCGAGCGCGATAACGACCGCGTTGTCGCCGGAAAGCACGATATTCACGCCGACTATTTCGGCGAGAGCGGTCCAAGTCTGCAGGTCTGGATTCGGCATCGTTCAGCCGTAGTCAGGGCAGCCAGTTCCGGCGATCATTCTCACGAAGCCGGGGCAATTTCAGAGCACCGACTTCAGGAGCTTGCCCATTTCGGCCGGGTTCTTCGTCACTTTTATGCCGCAGGCTTCCATCACCTCGAGCTTCTCGGCCGCAGTCCCCTTGCCCCCGGAAATGATCGCGCCGGCGTGACCCATGCGTTTACCGGGGGGCGCCGTCACCCCCGCGATGAAGCCGATGACCGGCTTTCTCATGTTGTCTTTTGCCCATAGTGCGGCCGTTTCCTCGTCGGTGCCGCCAATCTCGCCGATCATGACCACGGCCTTGGTCGCCGGATCGTCGTTGAACAGCTTGAGTATGTCGATATGCTTGAGTCCGTTCACCGGATCGCCGCCGATGCCGACCGCGGAGGATTGCCCGAGTCCGATTTCCGTGAGCTGGCCGACCGCTTCGTAAGTCAGCGTGCCGGATCGCGATACCACGCCGACCGGGCCTTTGCGATGGATGTGCCCGGGCATGATGCCGATCTTGATTTCATCGGGGGTGATGGCGCCGGGACAGTTCGGACCGAGCAGCAAAGTTTTCCGGTTCTGCTTGCGCATGCGATCGCGCACTTCGATCATGTCGCGCACCGGGATGCCTTCCGTGATGCAGATCACCAGGTCCAGATCGGCTTCGACGGCTTCCCAGATCGCAGCCGCCGCGCCGGCTGGCGGAACGTAAATGACCGAGGCACTGGCGCCCGTCTGCCGCTTTGCCTCGCGCACCGAGGCGAAAATCGGAATGCCTTCGAAATCCTGACCGGCCTTGGTCGGATGAACGCCGGCGACAAAACAATTTTTTCCATCGGCGTAGTCGCGGCAGGCGCGGGTATGAAATTGGCCGGTCTTGCCGGTGATGCCCTGGGTGACGACCTTGGTATTCCTGTCGACGAGGATGGACATCAGCGCGCTGCCTTTGCCGCGGCCACGACCTTCTTCGCGGCCTCCGCCATATTGCCGGCCTGGATGATCGGCAAGCCGGATTCGGCGAGTATTTTTTTGCCCAGGTCTTCGTTGGTGCCTTTCATGCGCACCACCAGCGGCACGCCGAGTTTCACCTGTCTGGCCGCTTCGACCACGCCGGTGGCGATCACATCGCATCTCATGATGCCGCCGAAAATGTTGACCAGGATGGCGCGAAGCTTCGGATTGCGCAGCATCAGCTTGAACGCCTCGGTGACTTTCTCGGTGCTTGCCCCGCCACCCACATCGAGAAAATTGGCCGGCTCGCCGCCGAACAGCTTGATGGTGTCCATGGTCGCCATCGCCAGGCCGGCGCCGTTGACCAGGCAGCCGATGTCGCCGTCGAGCGAGATATAGGACAGGCCGTGCCTGGATGCTTCGATCTCGGCCGGATCCTCCTCGTCGAGATCGCGCATGGCGACGATGTCTTGGTGCCGGTAGAGCGCATTGTCGTCGAAGTTCATCTTGGCATCGAGCGCAACCACGTCGCCCTTAGCGGTGAGAATCAGCGGATTGATCTCCGCCAGCGACGCATCGGTTTCCCAGAATGCCCTGTAAAGACTTTTCAATAGCGCGCGCGCCTTTGGCACACTGGCCTCGGGAATGCCGATCCGACGCGCCAGATCGTCGGCTTGGGCATCGCCCAATCCTTTCTGCGTGTCGACGAATACCCGGTGAATCTTTTCCGGCGTGCGCGCGGCCACCTCTTCGATGTTCATGCCGCCTTCCGAGGAAGCCATCACGCAGACCTCCTGCGTGCCGCGGTCCACCACCAGGCCGATGTACAACTCCTTGCGGATTTCGGCGCCTTCTTCGATCAGCAGGCGGCGCACCTTCTGGCCGTCGGGTCCGGTCTGATGCGTTTTGAGCTGCATGCCGAGGATTCTGGATGCCCACTGGCGCACTTCATCGACGGACTTGGCGACTTTGACCCCGCCACCTTTGCCGCGTCCGCCGGCATGGATCTGGGCTTTCACTACCCATACCTTGCCGCCAAGTTTGTTTGCCGCCGCCACCGCCTCGTCGACGCTGAAGCAAGCCGCACTGCGAGGCGTCACGACGCCATAGTTCCTGAGGATTTCCTTCGCCTGGTATTCGTGAATTTTCATCGCTGACCTTTGCCTCCCGCCGGACCCGCGTTGGCACCGGCACGCCACTACCCATGAACCTTCCCGCCCGGGCTGGGAGCACGGGGATTACGGTCGCTTGTTCGATCCTCGATGGGTATCGTACGCGCGCGTGAGATCCTTGTAGGCTTGGTCATGGCGCTCGCGCGCTTTGCCGAACTCCGCCTGCGCCTGCTGAAGCTCCTTCGCAATCTGTTCTGCATGGGCCTTGGCTTCCTCGAAACGCTTTTGCGCCACCTTGTACGTCTTTTCGACCGCCTGGGCCTTGCGCTCCGTGGCGGCCATCTGTTCTCGCGCATACTGGGCGCGTTGCTGTGCCAGATCGAGCGAAAGCGGTGCATCGCTGGTTTGTGCCAGAGCACCGGCGGCGAGCGCGGCGAACATGATCACCAATATAGTCTTTGGCATTTTCCTGTCGCGCCCGGTCTTGCAGCGCGCCTGAAGATGATGGGAGAAGAATCAATGGTGCCGACAGCAGGAATCGAACCCGCGACCTTTTGATTACAAATCAACTGCTCTACCAACTGAGCTATGCCGGCTTGTGCGAAATTATAAGCCGCCGCCGCTTGGTTGCGGGCCTACTTGATCACCTGGAGGCGCGGCCTGCGGCCTGACGGCGGCGCGGGATGATTATCGTTTGGTGGGGTGACGTCAGTCTTGATTGGCGCAACCACCTGCGCCGGCAGCGAAGGCGGGGTCGGGAACGAGAGGCCTTGTCCGGTCTCCTTGGCGAAGATGCCGCCCACGGTGTTGATCGGCACGGAAATTTCGCGCGAGACGCCGGCGAACCTGGCGGAGAACTGCAACAGATCATTGCCGATCTTCAGATTGCGAGTGGCATCCGGACTGACATTGAGAACAATTTCGCCGTTCTTGACGTACTCCATCGGCACCTTCGTCGTCTTGTCTACCTTCACGGCGATATACGGCGTGAGGCCGTTGTCGCAGCACCACTCGAAGATCGCGCGAATCAGGTACGGCGTGGTGGACGCGTCTTTCACTTGCGCATCACCTTCTCCGAAGCCGTGAGCGCTTCGATGAAAGCCGGGCGGCTGAACAGTCTCTCGGCATATTTCATCAGCGGCGCCACCTGCTTCGGCAACACGATGCCGTAAAAATCCAGACGCCACAAAAGGGGAGCGATGGCGACATCGAGCATCGAATACTCCTCGCCGAGCATGTGCTTCTGTTTCACGAACACCGGGGCAATCTGCGTGAGGTTGTCGCGGATGGCTATGCGAGCCTTCTCGGCCTGCTTCTGCGTGCCGCTATCGATCGCGTCGATATTGGAGAACAGTTCGTTCTCGAAGCGGAACAGGAACAGGCGCGCGCGCGCTCTCATCACCGGATCGGCCGGCATCAGTTGCGGGTGCGGAAAGCGATCGTCGATGTATTCGTTGATGATGTTGGATTCGTAAAGAATCAAATCGCGCTCGACCAGCACCGGGGTGCGGTTGTACGGATTCATCACCGCCAGGTCTTCCGGCTTGTTGAACAGATCGACATCGATGATCTGGAAATCCATCCCCTTTTCGAAGAGGACGATCCGGCAGCGCTGGCTGAAAGGGCAGGTGGTGCCCGAGTAAAGAGTCATCATTGGCTGGTTACCTGAATTGGTCAGTGCACGTCTTTCCAGTACTCCCTCTTGAGCAGCCAAGCCGGCACCAGCAGGAGCAGCAGGAAGAACAGCACGACGATGCCGATTTGCGAACGTTTCGTCTTGTCCGGCTCGCCCATATAGGACAGGTAGTTCACCAGATCGCGGGTGAGCCTGTCGTATTCTGGCGTCGACAGACTGCCGGGGTGTTCCAGCACAAGTTTCTTGTGCTCCACCTTGTGACCCTGGTGTTCCTCGCTTTCGATCTTCAAGACCTGAGAGCCCTGCAGTTGCCATAGCGCATGCGGCATGCCGACGTTGGGGAACGCCAGATTGTTCCACCCGCTCGGGCGCTTCTCGTCGCGATAGAACGTGCGCAGATAGGTGTAGAGCCAGTCGGCGCCACGCGAGCGCGCGACGACAGACAGATCCGGGGGCTCGACGCCGAACCATTGCCGCTGGTCCCTGCGGCCGGCGCTGATGGTCATCGGGTCACCCACCTTGTCGGCGGTGAACAGCAGATTTTCCCTGATCTGCTGCTCGGTCAGGCCCAGATCCGTCAGGCGGTTGTAACGCATCGAGTTCGCGGAATGGCAGTTCAGACAGTAATTGACGAAGACGCGCACGCCGCGTTGAATCGAAATTGCGTCGTGAGGGTCGATGTTGGCGCGATCGAGCTGCAGTTCGTCTGCCGACGCAAACGCGGCAAGCGGCGCGAACAACACCGCGATAAACAGTTTTCTCACGACGTCACCCTCTCAGGCTCCGGTTTGGTCTTGTCGATCCTGGTGTACCAGGGCATCAGCAGGAAAAACAGGAAGTAGATGACCGTGAAAACGCGCGCCGCCACGGTGGCGCGATCCGCGCCGCCCAGCCAGGGGCCGAACTGGCCCCAGAGATTGGTCGGCTCGGTGCCGAGATAGCCCAAGATCAGGAAAGCGGTGACGAACAGGGCGAGCGCTGCCTTGTAGATCGGGCCGCGATAACGGATCGACTTCACGGCGCCGCGATCAAGCCACGGCAACAGGAAGAAAATCATCACCGACAGTCCCATCGCCATCACGCCCGGGAACTGCGAGTTGAGCAGCGGTGGCACGGCGCGCAGGACCGAATAGAACGGCGTGAAGTACCAGACCGGGGCTATGTGCAAAGGCGTATTCAGCGGATCGGCGGGAACGAAATTATTGTGTTCCAGGAAATAACCGCCCATCTCGGGGGCGAAAAAAACGATCGCGCTGAACACCATCAGGAAGACCACCACGCCGACGATATCCTTGACCACGTAGTAGGGATGGAAGGCAATGCCGTCGAGCGGGATGCCGGTCTTGGGGTCTTTCTTGTTCTTGATCTCTATGCCATCCGGATTGTTGGAGCCGACTTCGTGCAGCGCCAGCAGATGTGCCGCCACCAGACCGAGCAGCACCAGCGGAACGGCGATAACGTGGAAAGCGAAGAAGCGGTTCAACGTGGCGTCCGACACCACGTAATCGCCCCGGATCCAGAGCGACAGATCCGGGCCGATGAAGGGCACCGCACCGAACAGGTTTACGATCACCTGCGCGCCCCAATAAGACATCTGCCCCCACGGCAGCAGGTAACCGAAAAAGGCTTCCGCCATCAGGCACAAATAGATCAGCACGCCGAACAGCCACAGCAGCTCGCGCGGCTTGCGGTAGGAGCCGTAGAGCAGCGCGCGATACATATGCAGGTAGATGGCAATGAAAAACAGCGACGCGCCGGTGGAGTGCATGTAGCGGATGAGCCAGCCCCAGGGCACGTCGCGCATGATGTACTCGACGGACGCGAAGGCCTGGCTCGCGTCCGCTTTGTAGTGCATGGTCAGCAGAATGCCGGTGACGATCTGCAGCACCAGGATCAGCATCGCGAGCGATCCGAAGAAGTACCAGAAATTGAAATTCTTCGGCGCGTAGTACTCGGCGAGGTGCGCCTTCCAGTTCGCCGTCAGCGGAAAGCGTTCGTCGATCCAGTTCAGCAATGCTTTCAATTTGCCCATCCCGTCATGCTCCCTCGGTGTCCGAGCCGACAATCAGCCGGGTGTCGCTCAGATAGGCGTAAGGCGGAACCTCCAGATTGATTGGTGCGGGAACACCCTTGAATACGCGGCCCGCCAGGTCGAACTTGGAACCATGGCAGGGACAAAAGAATCCGCCCAGCCAATCGCTGCCCATGCCACTGTCCAGGCCAGCGGCGAGTTTCTGCGAGGGCGAACAGCCGAGGTGCGTGCAGATCCCGACGAGCACGAGATATTCGGGCTTGATCGAACGCGCCTCGTTCCTGGCGTAATCGGGCTGTTGCTTCACGATGGATTTCGGGTCCGCGAGTTCGGCGTCAATCTTCGGCAGGCTGGCGAGCATCTCCGGCGTGCGGCGCACGATCCATACGGGTTTGCCACGCCATTCGACCGTGATCATCATGCCCGGCTCGACTTTGGAGATGTCGACCTCCACCGGCGCCCCCGCGGCTCGCGCCCGTGCACTCGGGTTCATGCTCAGCACAAACGGCACGGCAACCGCGACCCCCGCCACACCACCCATCACGCCAGTCGTGGCGACAAGGAAGCGCCTCTTGCCGCGGTCGATATTGCTATGCGCCATGTTCAAACCCGTGAGGTTTAGAAAAACGTCGCATTTTATCGCAAGTTGCCCCCAAAATCACAGCGTGGTGACTTTAATCCATTGTAAAATATGAAGAAATCGTCATTGTCACCAAGCCTTGGGTTCTGCGTTGCTCCCTCCCCTCAATCTGCTGCTCCTCGAACTGCTGGGTTTGCTCTTGCTCTTTTCCGCCGAAGGACGGGCTTGGCGCTGATCGAAGCGCCGAGCGGTTTCCCCACGGTGCGCCCGCCCGGCGTTCTGAATTACCTGCCTTCGTCGCAGGGACTGGAGTTGAGCCGCGCCGTCCTCCACGAGGTCGTTGGCTTGGGCTGGTACCATGTGCGCCTCGCCTCGCGCGGAAAACTGGGACAGCAATGAAAGTCAGGGTGAAATGGATCGAAAACGTCGCCTTCGTCGCTGAAACCGAAAGCAGTCATGCCATCGTGATGGATGGCGCACCCGAGGGCGGCGGCCGCAATCTCGGTCCGCGCCCGATGGAAACGGTATTGGCCGGCACCGGTGGCTGCACGGCTTATGACGTGGTCTCCATCCTCAGGAAGGCCCGTCAGCACATCAGCGATTGTGTACTGGAAATCGATGCCGATCGCGCGCCCGCCGATCCGAAAGTCTTCACGCGCATTCATTTTCACTTCAAGATCAAGGGGCGCAACCTCAGGCCGGAGCACGTCGAGCGGGCGATCCATCTGTCCGCGGAGAAATACTGCTCGGCCTCCATCATGCTCGGCAAGAGCGCCGAGATCACCCACGATTTCGAAATCGCGGAGGAATAGTCCTCACACCCAGTAGGCGCAGCCGGTCATCAAGCGGGAAGCTGCGCGCATCGCCTGCCTGGCGGGGGCCGGAAGTTCGACGCCCCCGTGCGCCAGCGCCGTGCGCGCATGATCGGCTTCGTCATTTTTCATTTGCGCGACGATCGCCCGGCTCTTGCGGTCGCTTTCCGGCAGGCGCCCGAGGTGGTCATCGAGATGCCCCTCTACCTGTTTCTCGGTTTCCGCCAGGAAGCCAAGGTTCCATTTGTCACCGAACAGCCCCGAGACTGCCCCGATCGTGAACGATCCCGCATAGAGCAGTGGATTGAGCAGGCTTACTCTGCCGCCGAGTTCTTCGATACGCTGCTCGGTCCACGCCAGATGTTCGGTTTCCTGCGCCGCCGCGTGTTCGAGGGCCTCTCGCACCTGTTGATCGCGCGCAGTCATCGCCTGGCCATGATAGAGGGCTTGTGCGCAGATTTCGCCGGCGTGATTGACGCGCATCAACGCAGCCGCATTGCGCTTGTCGTGTTCCTCCAGCCTGGTCTCATCGAGGTCGCCGCCCGGCAGCGGCCGCACCGAGGTAGCCCGAGCGCACAACGTGCGCAACGCGCGATCGACATTGACGATGAGACGGTCGATATTTGGCATCGGAATCATTTCTTTCGCATCAGAAACAGGTATTCCCCGGCGCTTTCACTTGAAAGCAGAAGCTGGTTGCCGGTCTGCCTGGAGAACGCCTGGAAATCGCGCACCGATCCGGGGTCCGTCGCAACGATTTTCAGCACCTGCCCGGTTGTCATGCCATTCAGCGATTTCTTCGTCCGCAGGATCGGCAGCGGGCAATTCAGTCCACGTGCATCCAGCTCGCGATCGAATCTGATTTCGGTTTCTGCGTTCATTGAAGCGAATGATAACGCCTGGCGCGGGCCTTCAGAAGAGGGTGATGTCGCGATCGAGCAGCAAATGCGACAAACGCGTATTGGCGGCCTCCAATCGTCCGACCAGCAATTGCAGAAACGCGGCGCTGAAGGCATGCTTGCAGCCTTCTGTTGCCTGCGCCAGGGATTCCGCGCTGACCTCGATCACCGTGATGTCGCTTACGGCCGTGACACTCGCCGTGCGCCGGAACGCCCGTTTGCCGAGATAGGCCATTTCCCCGAAACATTCTCCTGCGCGCAGGATGTTGAGCAGCTTGTCCTGTTTGGTGACCTTCACCTCGCCGGCAGCGAGCACGCAGAACGCGGTACCGACTTCGCCTTCGACAATGATTGTCTTGCCGGCCGGATAGCGCATCCAGTTGGAGATGCGCAGCGCCTGCCATAAGTCGACATCCTGGAAGGTCAGGAAGAATTCGAGATTGCGCAGAACGCTGAATTTTTCCGTTTCCGGGACAATTTCTTCGGGTTTCTGCAAATTGTTGAACGTATTCGCCAGTGCTTGCGCAAATTCGTCCCAGGTCTGGAAACGTTCCGCGATGTCTTTTTTCAGCGCTCGTTTCACGATCGCCTCGACGGCGGCGGGCGTATCCGGCCGCAGAAGGCTCGCCGCCGGTGGATCTACATTGATGATCTGATACACCATGCTGTAGTTGTTGGTTGCCTTGAAGGGCAGGGAACCGGTCAGTAACTGGTACATCACCACACCCAGCGAAAAGATGTCGGTCTGGTGATTCAGCGTCATATCCTGCAACTGTTCGGGCGACATGTAAGCCGGAGAACCGATTCCCGAGACCTGCGTGGTTTCTGCGCTAACCGAAAGCGCGGCGCCGAAATCGGAAATCTTGATGTCCGTTTCGCCCGTCAGGAGAATGTTGGCCGGCTTGATGTCCCGATGGATTATGCCGTGCCGGTGCGCGTAGTCCAGGGCCTTGCAGCACTTGAAAATGATCTCGACGATGTTGTTGATCGTCATCAGCTTGGCGGGCAGGGTGTAGGGCTCGAGCGTGCCCCCCGAGACGTATTCCATGACGAGGTAGCCCCCGTCCTCGTCGCAGACGGCATCGTAAATCGCGACCAGATGCGGATGAGAGAGCTTGCCGGCGAGCGACGCTTCTGCCAGAAACAGCTTGTGAAAGCGCCTGCTTTCCTCTTTGTCACCGAGCGCATCGGGCCGCACCAGTTTGATAGCGACCTGGCGTCCCGCAAAGACGTCATTCGCCAGATAGACCGCGCTGGTCGCGCCCCTGCCAAGCTCCCTGATGATCTGGTATTTGCCGATCTTGTCCATGAGCGACGCCCCCCGCTGTTCAGACCTTCAGCCGCAGGGCTGGGTATGATAGGAAGTTAGCGGCAGCAACGCGAGGTTATTGAGCAAATTCAAGCACTGGCAGCCCGATAGTAAACGCGAACGGCATGGCTGCCTTCCGCCGGCGGTCTTGCAACAAGCCTCTGAATCAGGGTTTGCGCCGGTTCTCGGTATCGAGTGCCATCAACTCCTTGAGGCGCGCCTCGACGATGGATTTTTGATAAAAGTCGCCATCTCCGGCTTTCTGGGCAATCTGCAGTTGTTCGATTGCCGCAGGAACGTTGCCCCGTAGCGCATAGACTTCCGCCAGAGCACGATGCTGCAACAACCGCTTCCCCATCACTGTGTACGCTCGGGCCTGATATTCATAAAGTTGCGGATCACCGGTGCGCCCGTCCAGCCTGCCGCTGAGGAACTGCACTGCATCGGCGGCCTTGTTCGCCGTGATCAGGGCATCGGCGTACCCATAGATCAGCGCTGTGCGATTTGGATTGGCCCTCAGGCTGTCCCGGTAGGTCGTCAGCCCTCTTTCGACTTCACCGCCCGCGATCAGCGTTTGCGCGCCCAGTGCATCAATCATCGGACTTCTTGACCTCAAACCCTGCAGCAATGCCATTTCCTTGCGCGCACGCACCTTGTCGCCCGCCCGCAGCAAGGCGAGCACCAACCCGTAGCGAGCCGCGGCCTCGGTACCGAACTTGTGTTCTGCGATCATCCTGTCGAAATTTGCCACCGCCTCGCGTGCATCGCCTTCCCGAATGGACAAGCGGGCGCGGACCAACTGGAACTCCAGGCTGTCGGGAACCTGGCGGAATGGAATGTTCTGGATGCGGCTCTGAATATCCGCAATGCGCTCGAAGGTGAGCGGGTGAGTACGCAGATAGGATGGCGCGCCGGTTTCGTACACCCGCGTCACCTTTTGCAGCCGTTCGAAGAATACCGGCATCGCATGCGCGTCGAAGCCGGATTTTTCCATGATCTGTAACCCGATCCGGTCAGCCTCGCGTTCGTGTTCGCGCGTAAAGTTCAGTTGCGATTGGATCGCTCCTGCCTGGGCGGCCGCGATGGCCGCCGCCGATACCTGGGAATTCGAGCGCGCGGCAAGGATGGCTACCGCGAGCGCCGCCATCGAGGCGAGGCCGACGCGTTGCTGAGCCGCGATCAGGCGCGCAATGTGGCGCTGGGTAACGTGTGCAATTTCATGCGACATCACGCTTGCCAGTTCCGATTCGCTCTGCGCAACAAGCAGCAATCCGGTATGCACGCCGATGAATCCGCCGGGTAACGCAAAGGCATTGATGCCGCCGTCGGAAATGGCGAAGAACTCGAAGGCGCCGGCGGGATCCGGGCTGTTTGCCACCAGCCGATAGCCGATCGTATTCAGATAGTCGGTGACCTCGGCATCGTCGAGGTAAGCCGGATTCGAACGAATCTGCGCCATGATCCCCTCGCCCAGCCTGCGTTCCTGCGCCGGCGAAAGCGCGCTTTGCGACACATCCCCGAGGTCAGGCAGCTCGTCGGCCAGTGCAAAACTCGAGACCAGGAACGCCAGCATGAGTGTCTGAACTTTCATGATGCTATGATATCCCCACTGTCGGACGAGTTCCGCGGGCGCGGCACAGACCGCCAACGAAATTTCAGGTCTACGAATGGGTGAACTCACGCATTTCAATGCCGCCGGCCAGGCGCAGATGGTCGACGTGGCGGCAAAGCCGGATACCCATCGCATTGCCATCGCGTCGGGCAGAATTGTCATGCGCCCCGAAACACTGCAAAAGATACGGGAAGGGTCCGCCAGCAAGGGCGATGTGCTGGGAATTGCGCGCGTGGCGGCGATCCAGGGCGCCAAGCGGACCTCCGAGCTTATTCCGCTTTGTCATGCAATTTCGCTGAGCAGCGTGAATATCGAATTCAAGGTAATGGTGGAAGACAGTACCGTGGAATGCTCCGCGCGAGCAGAGGCGGTGGGACGCACCGGCGTCGAGATGGAAGCACTCACCGCTGTCAGTGTCGCGCTGCTCACGATCTATGACATGTGCAAGGCGGTGGACCGGGGCATGCATATCGAAGGCGTGCGACTGTTGGAAAAGCGCGGCGGAAAATCGGGGCACTGGCAGGCGGGGTCGGTGTCCTGATCAGGCACGAACCGTTCGCCGTGAGGGCGACCTGTCAAGCAAATATGGCGAATTCGCGATGAGCCCGGCTGCGTCGCTGCGGCTATTTATTCTCGCCGCCTGCCTCGGCAATGCAAGTCCCGCGTTGGCGGACGGGGCGCAGAGGATTGTCGCAGGGGCACGATTGGCCCACGAAGTGACCAAAGGCAACTGCCTCGCCTGCCACGCGATGCCGGGAGATGCCAGCGCAGTCACGTCTGCCAACATCGGCCCGCCGCTGGTTGCAATACGCGCCCGCTTTCCCGATCGGGAGCAGTTGCGACGGCAGATCTGGGATGCCGGTCTGATCAATCCGGATACGGTCATGCCGCCCTTCGGGAAGCATCGCATTCTGACGGCGGACGAGATCGAGCTGATCGTCGATTATCTCTACACACTTTAAAGGAACGTGCGCCCCGGCATGAGAACGCAGAAACCAGCAGGAAAACCGTCGCGCAGAAAATTCTTGCGGGCACTTGCTCTTGGCAGCACCTATGTCGCCAGCTTTGCTGCGGGATGGCTGCGCCCTGTCCGGTTGCTGGCTGCGGAGTGGAACAAGGCGGCGTTCGACGCCAAGGTGCTGGCCGACGCTCTAAAGGGCATCGGCGCGACTTCCGTCGCCGATTCCGACCAGATTCAGCTCAAAGCGCCGGAGATCGCGGAAAATGGCGCAATCGTCCCGGTCGAGATTACCAGCCGGATTCCGGACACGCGTACGATTTACATCCTCGCGGACAAGAATCCCCAGCCGTTAGTCGCCATTTTCGACCTCACCGGCGGCATGGAGCCCTTCATATCCACGCGGATCAAGATGGGGGAATCGTCCAAGGTCAGAATTCTGGTCAAGGCCGGGGGCAAGTTCTATGTCGCCACCCAGGACGTGAAGGTGACCATAGGCGGCTGTGGCGGTTGAAGCGCACCGGAACTGAAGGAAAATCCAGAGATGGCTGACCCTATGAAGATTCGCGCCCAGCTCCAGGGCGACATAGCCGATATAAAAGTATTGATGTTCCATCCGATGGAAACCGGCCTGCGCAAGGATCCTGTTACCGGCGACGTGATAGCGTTGCATTTCATCCAGCGCGTGGTCGCCGCCCACAACGGCAGGACGATGCTGGACGCGCAATGGAGCCAGGCTGTGTCGAAAAATCCTTTTGTGAATTTTCGAATACGCGGCGCGAAGCCCGGTGACAAAGTAACCGTGAGCTGGGAAGACAACATGGGCGAAAAGGCGAGCATCGAGACGACGCTCAACTGATTCCATTGCGGCGGAAAAATACCTTGAACGCTGTCTTGGTGGCCGGTCTGGCGCTGACCGGTGCGGCCGGACAATCCTTTGCGTCACCCGAACAGGATCGCGCGGCTTTTGTCGCTCTGTATCGCGAAAAATTTCCGGCCGTGCCGCTGGAGAACTATGTCAACGGCGCATTGATGTTCTCCAGAGACGCACAGGCGCAGTTCGACAGCATCATGGAATTCCCGCCCTTCCTGGGCGACATCGACAGGGGCAAGACTTTGTGGGAAAGGCGCTTCCGCAACGGCAAGTCTCTTGCCGGCTGTTTCAGCAATGGCGGCCGCAGCGTGGCCGGTAACTACCCGTACTACGATTCAGGCGGCGACGAGGTTGTCACCTTTGAAATGCAGATCAATCGCTGCCTGCGCGACAATGGCGAAGCGCAATTCAAATATGACGACAAAGCAACGATGGGAATCGTCACCGCCTATGCCCGCACGCTCTCCGACGGCATGCGCGTCGACGTGCGGGTGGAGGGCGCGGCAGCGCTTGCAAAATATGAGCAGGGCAGGAAGCTGTATTTCGCACGCATCGGCCAATACGATTTCGCCTGTGCTTCCTGTCACATGGACAATGCCGGAAAGATCCTGCGCACCGAGATTCTCTCTCCGGCCGTCGGCCAGACCACGCATTGGCCGGTTTTCCGCGGCGGCGACAATTTGAACACATTGCACATGCGCTACCGGCGTTGCCTGGAACAGATGCGCGCGTCCGCGTTTCCGGCCGGCGGCGAGGAACTCAATAATCTCGAGTACTTCCACTCGTATCTGAGCAACGGTCTGCCGATGCGCGCATCGATCTATCGAAAGTGAACATAACACGGCTTTTCGACCGAATCCCGGATTACGAGACCGATGCACCGCCGTGAATTTCTGCAAGGGCTGGCGCTTGCCTCGATCTCCGGGAGTCTGGCTGCACCCGCCGTCGCCGGCATTTCCATGCCGCTGTATCGGCTGCCGGAGCGCAAGCGTGTCGCCAGCCTGATCCACCTCACCGATTGCCATGCGCAGTTGCTGCCGGTTCATCATCGGGAGCCCAGTATCAATATTGGCGTCGGCGAGTCGGCAGGCAGGTCTGCGCATCTGACTGGCGAAGCCTTGCTGCAACACTACGGCCTGCGGCACGGCTCCCGGCTTGCGCACGCATTTACGCATTTCGACTTCGAGGTGCTCGCGCGACGATACGGCAAGATGGGCGGCTTTGCCCATCTTGCCACGCTGGTGAAATTGATCCAGTCGCAGCGCCCGGGAGCGATACTCGTCGATGGCGGCGACAGTTGGCAGGGTTCGGCTACCGCTTTGTGGACACGCGGCGCCGACATGGTCGCGGCCAGCAAGCTGCTTGGCGTCAAGGTCATGACCGGACACTGGGAGTTTACCTTGGGCGCCGAACGGGTCATGGAGTTGATCCAGCGCGACATGCCGGGCTCGATCGATTTCATTGCCCACAATGTTTTCACACGCGATTTTGGAGATCGTGTGTTCTCCCCATTCGCCGTCAAGGAGATTGCCGGCATGGAGGTGGCGATCATCGGGCAAGCCTACCCGTATACGCCGATCGCCAATCCTCAGTACCTGATTCCCGACTGGACCTTCGGCATTCACGAGCAATCGTTGCGCGAAACCATAGAGGAGGTGCGCAAACTCAAGGTTGCAGCCGTCGTCTTGCTCTCGCATAACGGGATCGACGTCGATTTGAAGCTCGCCGGCCGCGTCGAGGGTCTGACGGCAATTCTGGGCGGCCATACCCACGACGCCCTGCCAAAGCCGATCCGGGTCAAGAATCATGGTGGTGAGACACTGGTCGCGAATGGCGGATCGAACGGCAAGTTCATCGGGGTACTCGACATTTTTTCCAGCCGTGGCAAGACTGCTTGCGACTACTCGTTGCTGCCGGTGTTTTCCAATCTGCTGGAGCCCGATGCGGAGATGGCCGCGCTCATTGCCCAGGTCAGGCAGCCTTTCGAACATGCGCTGGGACAGGTTCTGGCCGTTACCGACGATCTGCTCTATCGGCGCGGCAATTTCAACGGTTCCTTCGATGAACTGATACTGGACGCTCTGCAACAATCGCTGGATGCGGAGATTGCATTGTCCCCGGGATTTCGGTGGGGCACGACCCTGTTGCCCGGATCCGCCATCACGTTCGAGGATGTCATGGCGCAGACGGCGATTACCTACCCCGGGGTCACATTACGCAGCATCAGCGGCGCGGAATTAAAAAGCGCGCTGGAGGATATTTCCGACAATCTGTTCAATCCCGATCCCTACTATCGCCAAGGCGGCGACATGGTGCGCACCGGCAGACTGACCTATGCCTGCAATCCGCGCGCTGCCATCGGCCGGCGCATCGAGGACATGCGTATCAATTCAAATCCCGTCGAGGCGGACAAGCTTTATCGTGTCGCGAGTTGGGCATCGGTCACCGAATCGGGATTGGATTCAACCCCGATGTGGGAGATTTTGAAGAATCATCTTCGCTCGAAGCGCAAGGTGGGGCGCGTGCGTGTCAACACACCAATGCTCATCTGACGCGCCAGGTCGGGCGCGGCTACCACGCGGTAAAGCGGCCGTACTGCCAGAAGCTCGGGACTCTCAACGCGAGCGGGTACGGCATGTCCCGGATGACATTCAGATATTCGATCGTCAGTATCGTCGTCGTCAGAACAGCCAACATCGCCACACCGACCAGACCTGTTCGCAGTACTTGCTCCCGGGCAGCCAGTTCAAGCGGTCTGCTCATTGCAAAATCCGCACGACCGACCAACCAGCCCGCAATGACACACAACAGAACCTGACTATGGGGCATGACCAGGTTTCCACTGAATATCGAATCAACCAGCCCCATGATCAAGGCCGCCACCAGGGTTGCCGTCATTTCATCGGGCCCCTGGCTCGTTCTGTCTCGAAGCTGCCGGACCGCGAAGACCACCAGGACAATGCCTAGCGCGACGCCCGCCATTCCGGCAATCAGCCCATATTCGGCGAGCAGTTGCAGCGGCGTATTGTGCGGATGCGCGGCATTGGTTGCCGAGTAGTGCAGCCCGAATTGTCCCGGTCCCACGCCGGCCAGGGGATGCTCGGCAATCAAGCCGATAGCGGCTTTGGCCAGCGTGATTCGTTCCGATGAACTTTCCTGTCCACGCTCCAGTATGGAGTTCACAACCGGGATCGGTGTCGCATTTGGCGTGGACAGAAGTAAGGTGGAAAAGAAGAGATAGATAACACCACCGGCAAGCGCCATCGCGGATTGCTCGGCCAGCCAGCGCATGCGTCCCTTGCGCATGAAAACCGCGATCAGCATGACGGCGACGGCAAAGCCGACCCAAACCGCGCGCGATCCGAGCATCCATTGCAACGCCCAGAAATTTGCGGCGATCAGGTACACGATGCCGCGCCATGATCGGGTCAAGCCCAGAAACTTTATCGGCAGAGTGATCAATAACAACGCATAGGCCTGATACTGCCCGAAGAAGCGCACGTTGGCGAAATCAAGAAATGGACTGACCCACGAGAACGTATGGCCGGCCACATACATCTGCACGAAGGTAACCCAGAACTTGAGCACCAGCAGACCGGCGCCCGCGGCTATGGCAACGGCGAAAACAATTTCGCCGTCTTTGCCCGCACCACGGGCGGCAACACCGGTCAGCAGGAAAAGCAAGACCAGTTGCATCATCAATCCCATCTGCAGCGCGCCAACCTGAGGCGCGCCGGAAGCAGCAGCGCTCAAGACCCCCCCCGCAAGGAAAATCGCAATCAGCCACTGCGTCGTGCGGCCCAGGCTCAGCCACGCGTGCACCGTCGCCAAAGCGATCTTCGGCAGCAACACGGTTGTCGCCATGATGGTCAGCATCACCAGTTCGAGCAGCCGCGAATTGTCGTACATGCGCGGCGCAATACTCGGCGACCAGACCGGAGAGAACATGAGGTAGAGACTGATTACTGCCACCGGAAGATTCAAGATGCGATGTCCGACCGGACGTCTCGGATTGATAGGCATGAATCGGCGTTGTTGCGATTTTTGAAAACGCAATATACAACCAACACAAAAAAAGAGGGTGCTTTGCAGCACCCTCTTTTCAGTTCGCACCGCCGGGACCGAACTCCTGGTCCCGCGCGTTTGCCTCGCCGAATTAGCTCGGGCTTTCGGCGTAGGTGCCTGCCGCAGCCACGCCAGTACGGCAGGAGCCCGGCAAGTACTTGGAGATATCAGGGGTCTGACCGGTTTGCGGACCGCAAGTCCATGAAGCAACACTGGACCCTGTTGTGGGCGCGACATAGCTGCCCGCCGCGGACGACGGTTGCAGGATGATGTACTTGCCGTTCAGAGCGGTATTGATCGTATTGGACGTGACTGCTTGCACGCGGATGTCGCCAGACCCGTTGGTTTCAATCTTTTGGACGTATTTGGTGATCGGATGGGAAGCCGTAGTACTCGATTCGCAACCCCAGAAACCGCCGGCAGGAATCGTCGAAGCGGACTGAACGGTTTCGGTCACGCTGGTACGGCAAGCCGACGCAGCCAGAATCAATTCCGACATTTTGGCGCGCGCGGTGTAGTCCTGGTACGCCGGCAACGCTACCGCTGCCAGAATACCGATGATCGCGACTACGATCATCAGTTCGATAAGGGTAAAACCCTTTTGTACGGCCTTCATGGAAAACTCCTTATATAGGGTTGATAAACAAACACGCTAAAGTGCGGGTGTTCGCTACACGGTACCGCAAGCCCTGTGCCAACACGGCAATGGTCGTCGTCCAATCAGGCAGGTCAACTGAGAAAAACGCCAAAGATATTCGCTAACAGTGAGTTACAGGATACATTTGAAGTAACCGTCACAGGAAGACATTCCGCATCGGATGATGTTCGTCGTGTTGACGAGTCCCGTTGTTGTCAGCGCCGATAAAAAGCAATATGGCCCGCTCGGCAGTAACTGCCGCAGTTCGTCACCGCGCTTGATAGCCGGTGAGCGCCGTTTCGTCCACATCATCGATTTGATCGGGATCGAGAAATTGCTCCGCATAGCGCAAATACACCTTCTTGCGCACAAATATATCGAAGAGATCGGGATCGATGTGTCCGTTGAGCTTGAACTTGCCGAGGATCTGGAGCGACTCGGTGAGTGTCTTGCCCTTCTTGTAAGGCCGGTCCCTCGCAGTCAGCGCCTCGAAGATATCGGCAATCCCCATTACCCGGGCCTGCACTGACATCTGATCGCGGGTTAGTCCTCGTGGATAGCCTTTGCCATCCATGCGCTCGTGATGGCCCCCGGCATATTCGGCGACATTTTTCAGATGCTTGGGCCAGGGCAACGACTCCAGCATCTGGATCGTTACCTCGATGTGGTGATTGATCACCCGCCGCTCCTCCTGCGTCAGGGTTCCGGATCGAATCGTCAGATTGTTGAGTTCGTCGGCAGTCAGGAAATCCACCTCATTGCCGTCGATGTCACGCCAGCGATGGGCCTTCGAGATTTCGTGCACCCGCCGCTGATCATCCTCGCGCATCGCCTCGGAGCCAAAATTGCAGAAGCGCAGGAACTGC
>Ga0315268_10001112_pt1 | contig 31156 bp, 28 predicted proteins | sample C1_top_MG_FD_204535 | JGI IMG/M metagenome (GOLD analysis project Ga0315268, IMG submission 204535) | Sediment microbial communities from Yellowstone Lake, YNP, Wyoming, USA - C1_top | ecosystem: Environmental > Aquatic > Freshwater > Lake > Sediment | place: USA: Wyoming | collected 2017-08-01
AAATCGTCGGCGGCTACGGAGAAGGTGAGGCTCTGGTGTCCCATGAACCGATTTGCTTCTATTTAACAGATCCGAAAACGGGGGTAGTTAGGGAAAGGAACCATGAGTTGGCTGGAAAAAACCTTGCTCATAAAGTGCTCGTATTTCCATCTGGGAAAGCCAGTTCGGTGGTTCAGATAGACGGTCTGTTCAAACTTGCATCACGAAACCTTGCTCCTGAAGCAATGATAGTGAAAGATATCGAAACCGTGCTCATAGTAAGCGCCGTGATAGCGAAGGTTCCTTTGGTCGACAGATTGGAGAAGGACCCGTTTGAAACGATTCGAACTGGAGACCTTGTCAAGGTCGATGCAGGAAAGGGCATTGTCACGGTGACGAGGCAGCGATAAAGGCATCGTCACAGTTCAAGCTATGATACATGTTCGAGGCAGTTCCTGAGCCGAGCGATTCCTTTCTGAATTTGTTCATAAGAGGTCGAGTATGATATCCGCAAATGCCCTCTGCCAGCTTCTCCAAAACCCGAGCCGGGGACCGTAACTACGCGAGCCTCTTTCAGCAAACGCAGCGCGAGAGCCTCATCTGATGCTTCGAAGCTAGAAAAGTCTGGAAAAACATAGAAGGTTCCCTTGGAAATTGTATAAGGCAAAGATTCAATCTTGCTGAGCTCACGGATGACGAGTTCTCTTCTCCTCCGATACTCTGCCAGCATCTCTTTAACGCAATCCTGGGGACCTGTCAAAGCGGTGAGAGCCGCTTTCTGGGAGATCGCATTAGGACACAGGGCTGCATAATAGTGCAGTTTGCGCAAAGCGGAAGAGAGCTTGTCCTCAGCGACCACGTAACCGATTCTCCAGCCCGTCATTGCGTACGCCTTTGAAAAACCGTTCACTGTAATGGTTCTGTCTTCCATGCCTGATAGTGAACCGATGCTCAAGTGTTTTGCACCGTCGTACACAAGCTTCTCGTAAATCTCGTCTGCAAAAACTATCAAATCGTGTTCTTGCGCCACTTCAGCCACGGTTTCTAGATCGCTCTTTGAACACACTTGGCCTGTTGGATTGCACGGATTGCACATCCAAATCATCTTTGTTCTTTCTGTTATCTTGTCTTCAAGCGTTTCTCTTTCGATTCTGTAGTTCTTGTTCGCATCAAGAGCGACTGTTATAGGCTTGGCTTCCGCTATCAGAGTGTCTTCAAAATACGCGGGGTAATAAGGATCAAGAATCAACGCTTCATCACCTCTGTTCAGAAATCCTAGGGCGGCTATCAGCATAGCCTCTTGGGAGCCGGAGGTCACCGTTACCTCTGTCCGTGGATCGGCATCAATGTCGTTCTCGTTCCGAAGCTTCTCCGCAATTGCTCGGCGCAGTTCCGGTGTGCCGTCAACGGCCGTGTAATGCGTGCAGCCTTCTCGAACTGCATCAACAGCTGCTTCTGCAATGTGTTCGGGAGTCGTGAAGTCTGGTTCTCCCTGCTCCAAGTGAACGAGATCTTCTAGTCCTACCGAAAGTTCGAGCATTTTTCTAATCGCTGAAGTCTTAATAAGATTGACTCTGTCAGAAGCCTGAAACAAGATTACCTCACCACTACTATGCGAATCGTGCGTTCAGAAAATTAGTACTCGCGGTTCATATAAAGACTATGCGCACCATTCGCAAAAGCATCAAAGGTGGCATCTCATCAAACCAGCGATTTCCGGGCTGTAGCATGCTGTCACAGATCATGCAGAACACGCACGCCAGAAACACAGGAAAACCCTGTCCTTCCACACCAATAACTCAGCTAGACATATTTGGCCCCAAATATAGGGGCCTACCACCGTTGCACGCACGCACACACCACACACAACAAGAGCAGACCCCGCATTAACTCGAAACGCACGAATGCACTAAAGGCTTCTTCAATTCTACCTTCTGGTCGGAATGCCCAATATGAAGCACACGCATTCCTTTTGACCTGATGTTCCTGTTTTGCTTTCAACCAGATTCATTACCTTTGAACGTGAATGTTTATCGATTGAAAAAGAACCCTAAAGTCTTCATACCTAATCTCAACGTTGGAAGATTTTTGAGGAATACTATAACGGCAGAATCGACGTAGGATACCTGACCAGCATCAAATCCAAGGAACTAACAATTTGATAAAAGCTAGGTTTGACAAGATTTTTATTCGAGCAAACACATTGTCGATTGGCGAAAGAAAATGAGTTGGTACATGGAGCTAGGAAAAGCTGCAGATACTTTGGTGAACTACGTTCTGAAGGTAAAGGAAAACGAGGATGTTCTCATATACGGAGACGATATTGTCGATTTTGAAGTAATGAAAGCAACAGCTGCAGCGGTCAAAAGCGCTGAAGCAACGCCGACCATAGTTATTCACGAGACACGTGAAATCTCCTTCCGTGAACCTCCCAAGCCTCTTGCCGCAGCGATGATGGACTCAGATGTCACAGTGGAATTCTCGGCAAGAGCCATACTTTACACTCAAGGTCAGACAAACGCGTTGAAAAGAAACCGAGCCTACATCTGTCTAACATCCCTCGACCGCGAAGCAATGGTTAGAACCATGGGCTGGGTGAACTATCCCAAAATGGTCGAGTTAGGAGACAAGCTCGCTGAAATGACCACCGAGGCTGATGAGATCAAAGTAACCAGCCCCTCTGGCACCAACTTCACTGCAAAAATCGGCGGAAGAAAGTTCGAAAACTTTGGCAGCACAGCTGACAAACGGAAAGTCATAATGCTAGGCGGACAGACGGGCGGTGCTCCAATTGAAGAGACCGAGAACGGCGTCCTGGCATTTGACGGGAACGTATGGCCCCCTGACGAGATCAAAGCGAACATAAGGACCCCCATAAAATGTAAAGTCGAGAAAGGCATAATAACGGAGATCTCTGGGGGCGGTGAAGCCGATTCACTTCGCAGGTACATGGCAGGCCTTAACGACAAGAACATGTATCGGATAGCGCACGTTTGCTACGGGTACCATCCCAAGGCAAGAGTCACAGGCGACATTTCAGAGGTTGAGAGGGTCTGGGGGTGCTTCCAAGTGGGTTGGGGATCACAAGGACCGCTCCTTAGACCGGACCTCAAGGGCGCTTTTGGTTGGAGAGCTACGTCGCACGATGACGGTATCATACTGAAGGCATCCATATACCTCGACGGTGAACCCGTCCAGAAAGATGGAAAGTTCGTCCATCCGGAGCTGCTACCAATCATAAAAGAGATGGGTGTCGAACAATAGGATCGTAAATCGTGCGAGGCATCCAATTCACACGCGCTAATCAAGGGTATGCCTTCACCTGACCAAAAGGTCAAAAAAGGGGAAGGGTGGAGTCCTTCAAGCTAGGAGTTTTCCGTCTTTCATCACTGGTTTTCCATCAAGCATCCATGTCGGCTTTGGAATGATGAAATCTTGATGCAGGTCTGCAGACACTTTTCCGCCCATATGGGAATTGTCTCCTATCGCCAAGTGAACTGTGCCCTTGATCTTCTCTGATTCGAGAATGTTGTCAGGACGTTTCGCGTTGGGGTTGGTTCCTATGCCGAGTTCAGCGAGGTTTCTTCGCGAAATGTAGGGCTCTTCTTTTTTCTTGAAGTCCAACAAGCCTCTGTACTCGTCGCCGATTTTTGCGCCGCCGATAATCTCAGTCACTTGCCCGTTTTTGAACACCAAGGTCATCTTTTCCTTGAGATCAGGGTACCAGTTTGCCTCTACGACAAGCTTACCGTTAGCCGTTCCTTCGACCGGTGCGCAGTAGGCTTCTCCGGACGGCAAGTTGCCCCAGGAGCTCTTTTCCGTGAAGATTCCTGCATCTACCATGCCATTTCTGCTTTTCACGCTGAAAGCCATGTCTGTGCCTCCCGGGGAAATCACTCTCACGTCGTTAGCTTTTGTGATCAAGTCGGCGACTTTCCTCGTTTCCTTGTCTATCTGACGATAGTCTGACGCCATCGGTCCGCCGGGATAGAACATTTCTGCAACAAACATCGGCATGCTTGCCACTCTTCCTCCGGCTTTGCATGTGTTCACCCGTGCATCCGTGTGGGTCAACGAGTAAGTCGTAATGGCTATGGCCACATCTGCGTTTTTCATTTTTTCTTCGACCTGTTTTCCCGGGTAGGTTCCGTGCTTTCCTATCGAAGGGTATGTGAAGAACTCAACCTTGTTGTTCGGAAACTTTTCCGCTGCGATTTCGCTTACCATCTTGGCCAGGACAGCTCTCTTTGTAGCCTCTGTCAGCTTTGCACTGGTCTTCGTCACCCACTCTTCCGCCGTCGGAGCATCAGTGACGACAACGACCTTCTCGCCGTTTTTGAGCCCCATGTTCACCTTCAGCATGTTCACGACGCCGTTGACGAGTTTCTCCTTGTCTATCATTTTTCCACCTCAAAATGAACAGAGGCGGTCAGAGTTTACCGAGTTTGTTGGCGAGTCTGGAAAGCTCTGGGTGTACGACTCTGCCCTTGTCGAAGATCTGTTTCCCATCGAGCCAGACAGAAGTGTTTAGGCATATGCCATCAGTGTGGGAAGGTGCAGGAATCGGCTCCCCTCCAGTCAGCATTTGACCCACGTAGCCTATTCCCCATTCGGTGCATCCCCACACTCTCTCGTCTTCAACTATGTTGCCCGTGAGTTTGGCACCTGGGTTCACTCCATAGCAAACGTGGGCCAATCTCAGCATCAATGGATTGTTGTAGCTCTTCAGCCAAGATTCGAAAGACTGTGCGTCTTTTTCGCCCTGTACCTTCACGATTTTTCCTTCCTTTACATGAAGCAGTATCGGCGACTTAACCAAGCCGATCGGGGGGACAATTGAACCGTCGAAGGCTATTGTGCCGTTGATGGACTTGAAAATTGGCGACCACCCTATCTGACCGCCTAGCATGTGAGATCCGGGGGTGTCCGCGTATCCGACCTCGCATATTATCGGCCTCTTCGGGTCATTGTCAAATTCAACGTTTCCTCCGGCTGGTGTGGTCATCTTTATGTGTTTGGCAGCCTTTGTCAAAGCAATGAGCTTGTCTTGGAACTTGCCTAGGGTAGGCAGGTCGACTCTTGATATCACTCTCACCATCATGTCGACGTTCATTCCAACTAAGCACATGTGTCTGAGCTTCTTGTTTTCTTTCATGGCTCTCTCATACGGCGTTGAATACAGAAGCCATTCATTGTTATATTCAACCCACGCGTCAGCACAGTTCAATGCAGCCGTTAGTGCCTCCACGGGAAGCATTGGATCGGCCGCCTTACCGACGCCCAATGGCGAGGCAGTCCATATGACCATGGGTTTTGCTCCCACAGCAAACGCTGCTGCAGCAGTTGCTTCAACCACTCGCTGGTCTGATTCGGTATCTGCAGTTATGACGAAAGTTTCATCCTTCTTCAATTTGTACATCTGGGAGACTAGCTTGTGTGCTGCTCTGTTTAGCTCGTATTCGTAAAATTGCGGCATTTTCTTTCACCTTTTTCGGATTAGGTCTATTCCTTGGAAAAAGAATATAAGACTTTCTAAGAACGCTTTACTAGTCGAAGTCAGGGTGATAAACATGGATGTTTTCGAAGCTATCATGAATCGCAGAAGTATTCGCCGATACAAACCTGATGCCGTTCCACGTGAGCTTGCTGAAAGGATGTTGGACGCAGCTCGCTGGGCGCCTTCTGGCAGCAATATTCAACCGTGGAGATTCATCGTGATAGAAGACAAGAAAATCCTTGATCTCATTCGAAAAGTTTCACCGGGGTACCTTGGTGAGACCCCCCTTGCGATACTTGTTTGTTCAGACAAGGAGAAAGAACTTAAAGTGGGTGGAGTTCTGGGAAGGGACTACTTGTCGGTAGCAGACTGTTCGATGGCTGTTGAAAACATGCTTCTAGCAGCTCATGCACTTGGACTAGGAACATGCGTCGTGAAATCTTTTTCTCGCACGGCTGTCAAAGAATTCCTTGAGATTCCGGAAGGAATCGAACCTGAACTTCTAGTGATAGTCGGCTACCCGACTCTTGTTCCTGCTCCTCCAACACGAATTTCGCTAAGAGACACAACTTTTCTAAACAAGTACGGTCATAAGTTTCCAACAAGTCTGGAGGGTTAGGCGTTGGTTCCGAAAAGACTTATTGGCAATGATTACTTGTTCGAGGTAGCCGTTTTTCTGGCGACGAGTGCGCAAGGTTGTATCAATGAACCACCACTGTATGGACCTTTCAGGTTGCTTGACGCATTAAGCAAGCTTGCTGAGCTTCCAGACCATGTCACAGGATTAGCTCCTGACCCCTTCTTGAAAGGGATAAAAACTATCGTAGATGATAAAAAGCTGCTTGTGATGTATGATGTGGAAGGCTTCAAGAAAGCTATTGACGCGATAGTGGAAAAGTTTGCACTAGAACTCAAGGCTAGATACTTGGACGCAGAATAGCCACAATGTTAATTAACAGAGGTGGAAGCAGAAAAATGGGCGGAACGGCTTCATCTTATCGCTGGGTGTTAGCGGCATTAACGTGGCTGATGATGTTTGCTCTGGGAACGAGTTGGTTCTGTTTTACACCTATGATGACGGTACTGGCCAAAGAGATGGCTCTGTCTTATGAGCAGCTTGGCATCCTTGTAGCATTGGTTCCGCTGTCACTAGTTGTAATGTGCATCCCCGGTGGGTTGTTCGCTGACCGTTTTGGCGTTCGAGTGGCAGTCTCGATAGGAGGAACAATAATGGGAATATTCGGCTTGCTCAGAGGATTCGCCACAGATTTCACAACATTAGCTGTGTCCACGTTTTTATGTGGAGTCGGCTATTCAATAGCATACCCGAACCTGCCTAAGGTGACTGGTGTGTGGTTTTCTCCCAAAGAATATGCATTAGCAAGCGGCGTTATGTTCACAGGCATGGAGGTCGGCATAGCATCTTCATTGATTTTAACTCCTGCTCTGCTACTACCCTGGACCGGATCCTGGCAAGGTGTCTTCGTCACGATTGGAGTTGTGAGTCTGTTAATGACTCTGACTTGGATATTGCTTGCCAGAGAAAGACCAAAGCCGGTAACTGGCATCTTTCACACGATTCTTCTAACGAAGCAAGTAGAGTTCCGTTTGGAAAATCTTTTTCCATCGTACTCCGAAATAGACACATGTGGATCCTAGTGCTTACAACTTTCTTCCTGCTCGCACCTCAAATCGGGCTGCTTGGGTTTCTTCCAACGATGTTGATATCAAAAGGATATGAGCCTGCCACGGCAGGACTGATTACCTCGATGATATCATGGTTCATGATTCCGAGCAGCTTTATCATACCAATGGTTTCTGACCGTGTGGGTCTGAGGAAGCCTTTCATTTGGGTTACGTCGATTATCGCGGCGGGTGCTCTTTATTTCGCTGGGACGACAACAGGAATCCAATTGTGGTTCTGGGTAATCCTATACGGATTTCTTATCGGAAGCATGGCCCCAGTAATATTGACAATGCCGCTGGAGCTGGTCGGAACATTGTGCTCGGCAACCGCTGGTGGTTTCACACTCGTCGGAGGCTATTTGGGAGCTATGGTTGCGCCTTGGTTGGTGGGCTATCTTTCAACTGCGACAGGATTTCTCGTTCCAGCCGTAATCATGTGCACAGTTATGACGGGAACCGAAGCTGTCTGCGGTCTGCTGCTTAAAGAGACATGTCCTCATCACTCGAAGCACGCGGGTTGAAAGCATTACTTGTTGAGAAGATGGCATGCTACATAATGGTCAGGTTCCACCATCACAAAGGTCGGCTCCTTGGATTTGCAAGTTTGGTTTGCGAGTGGGCACCTAGTGTGGAACCGACAACCAGGTGGAGGGTTGATGGCGCTTGGAACCTCGCCTCTGGAAGGTACTCCTCTAGGTTTCAGCATCTCTTCTTGATCTGTTAGCACAGGTACTGAAGAGAGCAACATCTGGGTATAGGGATGTAACGGATTTTGGAAGAAAACAGGTGTTGGAGCGTACTCGACGATTTGGGCTAAATACATTATTGCGACTCTTGAGGCGGCGTTTCTCATGAGGCTAAGGTCATGGGTTATGAACAGGTATGACAAGTTGAGTTCTTTTTGCAGCCTCATGAGTACCTTCATTATTTTTGCTTGTATTGAAACGTCCAGGGCTGAGGTAGGCTCATCAAGCACTATAAGAGACGGGTTAGTTGCGATAGCCCTGGCAACCGCGACCGCCTGTCTTTCGCCTCCTCCTAGATCCCGGGGTCTCCTTTGCATGAAGTCTTTCGGAGGCAGCTCAACAGCCTCAAGCAATTCAACGACTCTCTCATCTCGTTCGCCACGGTTTTTCACCAATCCATGTATTCTCAGGGGAGTTTCTATGATGTCTTTTATGGTCTTTGCAGGATTGAGAGAGGATGCTGGATCTTGGAAAACTATCGCCATGTCTTTTTTCAAGTATTTTGGGCGTTTTTTGGCATGCAGCGATACATCTTCGCCTTTGAATATTATCCTACCCGATGTTGGTCTGTAAATTCCGATTATCACGTAACCCGTTGTGCTCTTGCCAGAGCCAGATTCGCCCACGAGACCGAAGGTTTCGCCGAGCTTAACCTTGAAGTTTATTGCGTCAACTGCTCTAACTACTCCAAAAGAAGTCTTGAAGTGCTTCGTCAGGTTTTCTACAACCAGCAAGTTCTCATCATTGTCCATGACGTCTCATCTCTTATTGTAAAGCCAGCAAGCAACCTTATGTTCCTTAGTATCAGAATCAAAGAAGGTGGGATTCTGCTTTCTGCATACTTCAAATGCATAACTGCAACGAGGGTGGAATCTGCAACCTGCCGGAGGGTTGATGTAGTCTGGTACCCTCCCTGTGATGCCTTCTGAGAAACCTGCTCCGGTTAGCTTGGGAACAGATTCCAAGAGCCCTTTAGTATAAGGGTGCAGAGGATTCGAGAATAAACCCTTGGTTTCTGCAATCTCGATCATGCTGCCAGCGTACATAACATAAACTGTATCGACTGTACCGCGTATCGTTCCTAGAGCGTGAGAAATCAAGATCACTGATAACCCCTTTTTCTCCACAAGATTCTTCATGAGACGTAGAACTTGGTCTTGTATCGTCACGTCCAGATTCGTTGTGGGCTCATCGGCAATCAAAAGGTCCTTCGCGGTAGACAGAGACATTGCGATACAAATTCTCTGCCTCATACCCCCACTTAGCTGGAATGGATAGCTGTCCAGCACTCTTTCTGGGTCGGGCAAAGCAACCTCCTTCAAGGCCTCTATAGATTTTTCGCGAAGCGTTTTTTTCAAATCTTTTCCAGTATCAATATTCCCTGAAAACCTGATAACGTCCCCAAGGAGTTCTCCGACTTTGAACACTGGGTTGAGTGCGGCCGTCGGATCTTGAAAAATCATGGTTATGCTTCTTCTTCTCATTTCGCTCAGTTTCTTGTGATCCATTTTAAGTACGTCGTTGCCTCTGAATTGTATTTCGCCTCCGTCTACTGTGGCGTTGGTGGCTAGAATTCTGAGAATTGCCTTCATTGTGGTGGTTTTGCCGCAGCCAGATTCTCCGATGATTCCCACTTTTTCTCCTTGGTTCACTGTTAGGTTTACTCCATTCAGGACCTTCAGCTTGCCCAGGTAGGTCTTGTAGCCTATACAAAGATCTTTAACTTCTAAAAGAGGCTGCGTGCTACTTTGCCTCCTCAACGAATATATCTCGAATTCCATCTCCTAACAGATTGAACCCTAGTATTATGATGCAGATGGCTATAGCCGGAAAAATGCTTATCCACCAAGCATATGGTATAAATTGTCCACCTTCGGCAACCATGGTGCCAAGATCAGGTGTGGGAGGCTGAGCGCCCAACCCTACAAAACTCAACGCAGACCCGAGGAGTATGACCCAACCGACGTCCAGTGTTACCTTCGTCAAGATTGGCCCCAGGCAGTTCGGAAGGATTTCGCTGAATATTGTGTGGGAGGAGCTTGCGCCCATTACCTCAGATGCTTGAACAAAATATTCATTTCTCAACGTCGATACGGTGTTATAAGTCAACCTGGTGTACCACGGCCACCACATTAAGGACACGGCCATCATCGCGTTAAACACGCTTGGAGTCAGTACAGCGGCTACAGATAGTGCTAATACCAGCGGAGGCACTGCAATGAACACATCTGCTATTCTCATCACCACAGTATCAATCCACGTTCCCCTGTAGTAGCCAGCTACCAATCCCAGTATTACTCCAGGCGCGACGACAAGTGCTAAAACCACTGCCGCCATCGCGAGAGAGTACTGGAACCCAAAAATCGTTCTGCTCAGTACGTCTCTGCCCATTTCATCCGTGCCGAAAAGATAAGTGAGACTAGGGGGCTTGATGGCGTTCGGAAAGTCGGTGAATAAACCCGCATGTCGAGGATAAGGCGCCACAAAAGGAGCGGCTACAGCTATTATTACCGAAGCGACAGAAATCACCAACCCCACTATGGACAAGGGGCTTCTTGAAAATCTGTACCACTTCCTTTTTAGGTCGAACCTAGCGGACAAGCTCTTCAGATTTTCAAGCAGTGCCATCTGCATTTATTCTCCTCGTTCCATTAGCCTAATCCTGGGATCCAAGTATGCGACTACAACGTCTACGACAATGTTTGCAATGGCGTAAATGAGACCTATGACCAAGACCAACGCAACTATTCCGTTAAGGTCTTTGTTCAACATGTATCTGATGCCGAGTTGGGAGAAGCCCGGCCAATTGAATACCGTCTCGACAAGAAACGCGTTAGCCAGTAACGCAGCTATGTCCAAACCCATTACCGTCACTGCAGGAATTACAGATGGCTTGAGCAGATATTTGAACGTCACAATCCTGTCAGGTAAGCCTTGAGCTGTCTCCATTGATATGTAATCCTTATCCTTGTTTTCAACCATTCCAGCTCGTATTATTCGCGCATCCTGCAACATGCCCCCCATGCACAATGCCAAAGCAGGCAACACCATGTGATATAGCTGATCCAAAGCATTGGAGCCGGGCCCTTGAATTGGGAACCATTTCAACCACCAACCGAACACGAGCTGAAATATTATAGCTAGCACAAAGCCCGGGATAGATATTCCCACGTAAGACACCAACCTAACGACGTTGTCGGGCCACTTGTAAGAGTATCTGCCTGCGACCACACCAAACGCAAAAGCTCCGATCACGGAAAAAACAGCAGCTAGACCTATCAGCTCAAGGGATGCAGGAAGGTATTGCAGGAGGTCAGCTGTAACACTGCGCCTTGTGAGGGTAGAGAAACCCAAATTTCCATGGAAGACATCATTCAGCCAGTAAAAGTACTGCGTGTACAGAGGTTGGTTCAGTCTCAGTTGAACCCTCAACTGGTCAACGACCCACTTCGGAGCGTCAGGACCAGCCAGCATTAGTGCGGGATCTCCAGGCAGTACTCTAGAGAGCACGAAAACCAACACGGACAAACCAAACAAAGAAAAAATCACTAAAAACGTTCTTCTCAATACATAGGTCCAAAGCCTCATGGTACCCACGTCACAATGAAGACATAAAAAAAGCGGAAGATACTTAAAAACTCTTTCAATTTTGACACACATCGCCAAGAGGGGATAAGAGAGATGAAACAGGTAAGTGTCTCACAGGCTGTAAGCATCGCATCAGGCAGTCAAGGAGTATTCAGTCCTCGCACGTGGATAAATAAAAAAAGGAGATTCCTGAGGTTCGGATTGCGCCACCGGTGCTAATGCGGTTGGATTTGCCAGAGTCTGTAAACTCTATCGTAGCCCATTATCGTTTGTGCTTGAGATGGGGTTACAACGTTCGGAATCTTGACGTAGTTCTGAATAGCAACGGTGATCCTGATGTCATATATGAATAAGCTCGGACAGATATCCATTATCGCTTTTTGAATGTTCCCGTATTTGATGAACCTATCGGTCGTGTTCACCGTTGATAAGGCATCTTGTATCATCGCGTCTATTGTGCTGTTCTGGAGCCACTCGCCCTGCTTCCAGGAACCGGTGCCAGCTGACATGTACCTTGATGTTAGCAAAGCACCCGCTTCAGGATAATCAGAATCCACTAGTATGTTGTAGATGTGAGCAGTCGTGTTCTCGTTGGCCATTTCTTGTACTACCAATGTCCACGGCGTTTTGACCAGCTGGACGTTCAGTCCAGTCGCGTTATTGACCGCCGAGGCGAAGAGCAACGCATCCCTTTCTCTCTCGGGAACATCTGCGATCCAGTGGAAATAGATTGGATAGTTGCTTGGGTTATTGACTATGTCTGGGTAATATTTGGACAGCTTGAGCTCTGCTTGAGCTGCAGTCCTGTTGGCGGTGTATATCTGCGTGTTTTCATAACCTCCAACTCCAGCGGGCACGCAAGATGTCGCCAAAGTGTACCTTGCATATATTTGGGACATTATGTCACTATATGGGCAGGCGTATGCCAAGGCCTTTCTGACGTGTACGTCATCCAGCGGCGGATCCTTGGTGTTTAGCATGAAGTAGTATTCAGAGGTTTGTGGCCAACTGACAGAAGTGATGTTTTCTGCTTGTCCCAGCTGAGCAAGATTTTCGCTGGAAAGCCATGAATCCGTTACTTCCAGTTCACGACTCAACATTTCGTTTACCTCTGTGGTTGAGCTACCCGTAGTCCACAACTGCGTTACATTGGTAGGTGCAAGAGGATCCACGTACCCCCAGTAATTGCTGACGAGGTTATACTTGAACCATTGTGACACGCTAGCATCCACAACTGTGTAAGCTCCAGAACCAGCATCATGTGTGGTCAACCAACCAGTGGCATAGTCTCCATAGTCACCATACGCTCCAGGCGTCACAAGGTTAGCCATCACTTGTGCTTTTTCGACTATGTAGAGCCTTGTCAGCGAGGTTAGGAAAGGACCAAAAGTCGTATTTAGTGTGAACTGTGCTATGTTCCCGATTGCAACCGCACTGGTTACGTAAGGTGTGAACAGGTACGCAACCCCTTGGCCTAAAGTCATCAGCCTTCTCATACTGAACGCAACGTCTTCCGCCGTAAGCTCATTGCCGCTGTGGAAATCTATCCCTGTTCTTATCGTAAAGTTCCATTGCAATCCATCAGGTGAAATCACCCAGCTTTGGGCAACCCATGGCTCCACTCCTCCGCCTGGATTCGGATACACCAGCGGATCGTAGAGATTACATAAGCTAGTCGTGCTACACTCATCGTTTCCAATAGCCGGGTCGATATGGTTTGGATACGCAAAGCCTATCCTCAAATCTCTCTCTGTGAACGTAGGCGTTGAAGCCGGAAGAGTTACGTAGTACACCACGGCAGCGACTGCGGCGACGATAATTACGATTGCTATGATAGCAGCTTGCATCTTCGTAATAGCTGAACGATTAAAGAATATTCTCACTCTCTTATCCTCCGTGTTGTTACCGGTCTCTATGTATCAGCCTATATGGTTATATATAATTTTCGTGTTAATTTGGAGGCGGTTCGAATCCGTAAAGTCTAGAATGCGTTAGCCCCAACTTCTGGTAGAGGTCAGCCATCATCTCAGCGTACTTCCAAGAGGTCACGACAGGATCCAAGACTGGAACTCGGAGTTTGCTTATCAGTTCCTTCATGAAACCTGATTCAGCTGTACACCCCAAGACTATCACCTCAGCCCCATCCTCCTCGATTGCCTTCTTCGCTTCCACAAGAATCGACTTTCTCAGTTTCTCAGGTTCCTCCCCCATTCTTGGAACCGTGAAATTTACCACCCTAAAGGAAGCGAGCTTCCTCTCAAGTCCATACATCTGCACGTTGCTTTCCATCTTGGGAATACATTTTCTTCTCCCCACGATGATGGAAAACTTGTGCCCGAGGGTTGCCGCCACATGGATAGTGGCCATGGCCACTGGAACTACTGGAATCGAAACGAGCTCCGTGGCCTCTCTGAACCCAGGATCGTAGAAGCAACCTATGATGACGGCGTCGTAATCTTCCTTTTCTGCCCATTGAACCCATTCTAAGGTTTCGCCAAGATTTAGATGCTCATAGTAGTGGTACTCCAAGTGAGCTGGGCCTTTACTCAGATGAACAACTTTCGCTTCTACATCCCGCCTCTTAACCTTCTTGATTGTCTCGAGAACATCCTCATCAAAAACATCGCTACCTACTGGACTTATGTACAGGATTTTCAGCATAGCAGTTCTATTGATTCTTTGCCAGAGACAAATATAAGGTTTGACGCCCACCTCTTCAGGTGAGGATAGTGAGACACTTTGTTTAGAAAGATTTGTGTTCCGTTCTCTTGATTATCTCGTTCTGCAGTTCTGTGCTAAGATTAACAAAGTAATCGCTGTATCCCGCAACCCTCACCAAGAGATCTCCGTATTTTTCTGGATGTTTCTGTGCATCACGCAGAGTCTCAGCGTTTACCACGTTAAACTGAATATGGTGACCATCGAGTTTGAAATAGGTACGGATGAGATGCGCCAGTCTATCCAGTCCCTCTTTGTCAGCTAAGAGTTCAGGCGCGAATTTCTGGTTAAGAAGAGTTCCACCCGTTCTGGCATGATCAATTTTCGAGACGGATTTTATCACTGCTGTAGGCCCTTTTCTGTCTGCTCCTTGGACTGGTGACACGCCTTCAGAAACAGGTTCCTTTGCTTTCCTTCCGTCCGGAGTGGCTCCCAGAACTTTTCCAAAATAGACGTGGACAGTCGTCGGCAACAGGTTTATGCTGTAGTGTCCTCCTTTAGTCGTTGGTCTTCCTTCTATTGAATTGTAGTAGACTTCAAAGATTGCTTTCATGATGTTGTCTGCATACTCATCATCATTCCCATATTTCGGTGTCTTGTTCAGTAGCCTCTGACGGAGGTTCTCATATCCGTCAAAGTCTGCTTCTAGCGCCTTGTGCATTTCTCTGAGTGTAACTTGTCTTTTGTCAAAAACTTGATATTTGATTGCGGTCAGCGAATCCGTTATTGTACCAAGTCCTACGCCTTGAATGTAGTTGGTATTGTATCGGGCTCCGCCATCGTTGTAGTCTTTGCCTTTTGCTATACAATCATTTATGAGAAGTGAAAGAAACGGTACAGGGAGGTGTTCAGCGTACAGTCGTTCAATGACATTGTTGCCCTCAACCTTGATATCAATCAGGTAGTTGAGCTGTCTTTTGAACGCGGCAAACAGTTCATCAAAGGAATGGAACTCAGCAGGGTCGCCTGTCTCGAGTCCAATTTTCTTCCCTGTGCGCAGGTCCAGACCGTTGTTTAAAGTGATTTCAAGCACTTTGGCTAGGTTGAAGTATCCCGTGAGAATGTAGCATTCTTTGCCGAAGGCTCCCGTTTCCACGCATCCACTTGCTCCTCCGTTCCTTGCGTCTTCAATTGTTTTTCCCTGCCTTAGCAATTCTTGGATTATGACGTCGGTGTTGAAGACCGATGGTTGTCCAAAGCCTGTTTTTATGATTCTCAACGCTCTTTTCAAAAAACTGTCGGGAGTCTTCTTGCTTATCTGCACCATGGAGCTGGGTTGGGGAATTCTCATTTCCTCTACAACGTCGAGTATCAGATACGAGAGTTCATTCACGGCGTCTGAACCGTCAGATTTCACTCCACCTGTATTTATCAGCGCGAAATCATTGTAAGTGTTGCTTTCTTCCGCGGTAACTCCTACTTTTGGCGGGGCTGGGTGGTTGTTAAATTTTATCCAAAGCAGTTGCAGGAGTTCTGCGGCCTTTTCTTTCGTCAGACTGCCGTCTTCAAGGCCCTTCTCATAGAATGGATAAAGATGTTGATCAAGCCTGCCAGGGTTAAACGAGTCCCAAGGGTTTAGTTCTGTCACAACTCCAAGGTGAATGAACCAGTAGTATTGCAGAGCTTCCCAGAAATCTCTCGGCGCATGAGCCGGAACGTGACTGCACACGTCAGCTATCCTTTTCAGTTCTTTTCTTCTCTCTTTGTTCTTTTCTGTTCTATGTAATTCTCTTGCTTTCTCAGCGTGTCGCTCCGCATAATGTATCAGAGCGTCGGCCGTAATTTCTATTGCCCTGAGTTCTTCTATCTTCTCGTATGCATGTGGATCACGCAGAAAATCGAGCCCTTGTATACTTCTCGCAATGTCTTTCTTGAAATCAATCAAACCTTTTTCGTATATTTTATTGTCCAAAACTGTATGCCCTGGGGCTCTTTGTTCCAGAAATTCCGTAAATACGCCCGTTTCATAGGCGCCTTTCCATTTGTTAGACATCTTGTCGAAAATCGTGTCTCTTATTGACTTGCCCGTCCAAAATGGAATAATGTCCTCCTCGTATGTTCTCCTCGTTTCCTCGTCCACGGCATATGGCGTCTTTTTTCTTGTTCTGAGGATTTCGAGGTCTCGGAGGCTGTGACAACATATTTCCGGGTAGGTTGGAACAGCTTTTGGAGCTGGTCCTCTCTCACCTACGATCAGTTCCCCATCATCGATGTAGACTTTTTTGTTTTCGCACAGGTGTTTGAATGCAAGTGCCCTTCGAAAAGGGGCTGATAATTGGCTGGCAGCATCGTTCGTGTAGAATTCTGTTATAAGAACCGCTCTTTCTGGCGTGATGTAAGGTTTCGTCTTAATACTCTGCTCTCTCAGCTTTCTAACCCTTCCGTTCACATTATCCTCCTCCTATTTTCACTCTCAATCCAAAACCCTCAAGCTCTTCTTTGATTTGCCTCAACTTGACGTCCGAGGGGCATCGGGTTTTCTCTAACTTGTAAGCCTTGCCCAACCCAATGTATTTCTCAATTCCTGCTCTGTGGTAGGAAAGGAGACTTATGCTTTTTGCTCCAAACGAAACTAGGAATTCAGCTGTTTGAGTGACATTAGCTTCGTTATCGTTGATCCCTGGAATAACGGGAAAGCGAACCAGAATGTTACTTCCGTTCTCGGCCAGTCTTTTGAAATTCTCGAGAATTGGCTTGTTCGAAACGCCTGTGTATTTTCTGTGCTTCTTCTCATCCATCATTTTGATGTCATACAAAAAAAGATCTACCTTATCACTGATCATGTTGACAGACTTTCGCGGCGCATAGCCGCAGGTATCCACTGCAGTGTGAATGTTCCTTTCTCTACACTCCTCAAGTAGTGTATCCAGAAATTCCAGTTGTAGGAGGGGTTCTCCCCCGGAAACTGTGACTCCCCCTTCTGACTCGTCATAGAAAATCAAATCCTTCTCGATCTCTTTCAAGACTTCATTCAGGTTCATTTCCTTTCCAACGATTGCGAGAGCCTCTGTTGGGCATTTCTGGCAGCATCTTCCGCACAAACTGCATTTTTTCCTATTTATTGATACACTCTTGTCCAGGCGTGATATTGCACCTTCTTGACAAATCTTGACACACTCGGCACACTCGGTGCATCTCATTCTTCTGTACATTAACTCGGGTGCTGAAACCTGACCCTCAGGGTTGTGACACCACCAGCAGCGCAGGGGACAACCCTTGAGAAATATCGTGGTGCGTATCCCCGGTCCATCATCAATGGCGAATCGCTTAACATCAAAAACAACGCCCTTTGTAATAGCAACGCCCACCAATCATGACTTTCATTAAGCTCTAGCCTGGAATCTCGATAAAAACCTTCTGCAGGACTATTGATAGTTCCATCTAGTTCTGCTTCGACATGTCGACGACAAGAGCTTAAATCTTCCACGGTGTTCGTGAACAGACAAAGCATTAACAATAGCCACAGATTCAGAAGCTATACAAAGTAGGGCGTTTCTTGACACATTGACGATTTTGGCTAACTGTCAGATCTTGTCAATCTTCTAGGTATCTTGTTTTCAGCGAAAAAGAAAAAGGAAATCTAGACTTTGCCTAGTTTTTTCGCCAATTTGGCTAGTTCGGGTTCTACTGCTGCTCCCTTGTTCCATATCTGTTTTCCGTCGAGCCATACGGAAGTGTTCAGGGATATTCCGTCCGAGTGTGATGGGGCGTCGATCGGCTTTCCACCGGTTAGAAGAGTACCTAGGTAGCCTATTCCCCACTCTGTGCAACCCCATATTCTCTCGTCTTCCACAACGTTGCCAGTCAATTTTGCACCAGGATTGCATCCGTAGCAGACATGTGCCATCTTCATCATGTTGGGATGTTTGAAGTTCTTAAGCCACGATTCGAAGGCCTTGGCATCGTGTCCACCTTCGACCTTCCGTACTTCTCCTTTTCTTACGTGGAGTTTTATCGGTTCTTTGACCAGTCCCAGCGGCGGGTTTACCGAACCGTCATACACTATTACGCCGTTTATGGTGTCATGGATTGGAGCCCAGCCTATTTGTCCTCCCAGCATGTTGGATCCTGGAGTGTCTGCGTAGCCAACCGACTTCGTGTATATCCTCTTGGGGTCGTTGTGGAACTCCACATCCTCTCCCGCAGGGGTTGTCATCCTAACGTGCTTGGCTGCCTTGGTCATTGCCTGCAGCTTTGTCATGTACTTGTCAAGGGTCGGCATGTGTACTCTGCCGATGATTCTCACCATCATGTCAACGTTCATTCCTACGTAACATCCATGTCTGAGCTTTTTGTTCGCGTTCATGGCTTTTTCGTATGTGTCCGAATAGAAGATCCATTCGTTGTTGTATTCACACCATGCATCTGCTTTACTCAGGACTGCAGCTAGCGCTTCCGAAGGCAACATGGCGTCCGCCGCTTTTCCTACGCCCAAAGGAGAAGCGTTCCACACGACGAGTGGTTTGGCTCCTACCGTGAAAGCAGCTGCCGCCGTGGCTTCAACGACTCGGGGGTCTGATTCCGTGTCCGCTGTCACGAGGAATGTTTCACCGGGTTTCAGTTTGAACATGTCAGAAACCAACATGTGTGCCGCTTTGGCCAATTCATATTCGTAATATTGAGGCATTTTCGTCTCACCAGAGAGAGGTTATTTTTGTGCTTATCTTATAAGTCTTGTCAAGAATCTTCTAAGCTCGTTAACGATTTGCTTTCACCGTAGTCTTTGCAAGAGAGAACCGCGCCATGTAAAATTGTGAGAAGGGGGAATCTTAGTATTGAGTAAGCTTGGCTGACTTTTCCGATTTTGTGTTGTTCGCAGACTGAGGAACAAGCATGTGTGTTTCCTTGGCTGTGAACAAGTGGGTAGGCGTGGAAACCAGAATGCTTTTATGACGCTTGATTTTCTTGTAGGCGCGGAGTGATTTATGTGTCGTTGCACATGGAGCTTGCTAATGCGGCCTACAGACTTGCATCCGAAGTCATGCTGATAAGAAAAGGAGAAAGTGTATTGGTGTACGCTGATACGGCGAGTGATGAGAGGGTTGTGAAGGCAACTGCTGACGCGTGCTCCATCATAGGTGCGAAGGCGGCAGTTATGTGGTTTGAAACTAACCCTGAGGTTACGATGGACCCGCCTGACCCGGTGATCGGCGCGATGAACAATGCAGATGTACTTATTGAATTCTGCATTAACTATCTGCTTTATTCCCCTGCTTATGACGCGATGATGAAGAAGGGAAGGACCAGGTACATTTGCCTTACTGGAATGAACGCTGAGTCAATGGTGCGAACGATCGGCAAAGTGGCCTATCCGACGATGCTCAAACTCGGGGACAAGCTGGTCGACCTGACGAAGAAAGCAGATAAGGTGCGAATCACGAACTCGGCCGGCACGGATGTGGTAGCGTACAACCGCGGACGTCCTGTTTCTCAGACGGGTGAAATCGCTAGAAAGCCCGGTCAGTACATGCTGGGTGGCCAAGTGGGCTGGAATCCTGTGGAAGAGACGATTGATGGGGTGATCGCCGTCGATGGTTGGGAGTGGAATGTCGGTTTCATTCAGACTCCGATGAAGCTGAAGGTGGAGAAGGGAAAGATCGTGGACATTTCGGGCGGTAGAGAAGCGAAGACGTTCGCGGCATGGATCGGTGGGTTCAAGGACCCAAACATGTATCGCCTGGCGCATTACACGTACGGCTTCAACCCGGGCATACTTAAACTGACTGGACTGCACAATGACGACGAGCGACTGTTTGGTTCGGTCACTTTCGGTTTCGGCACTCAGGGCAGCATCATCGGTGGACCGGGCTGGAGAGCGGTTGCGCACACCGACTTGGGCATACTGAACCCAAGCGTGTACTTGGACGGCGTTGCCGTCGAGCTGGATGGCAAGTACGTGCATCCTGAATTGGCAAAACTGGCCAAGGAACTGAAAGTGCCGGGGTACTGAAACCGAAGTATTAATGGGCTGATCGCTTTTTGGGTGCCTCACGTGGACTGGGCTATGAAGCCGATCGAATTCTGTTTCGCTGGCGGAGTAAGCGTGTTCTAGCCGAATGAGTTCAACAGAGCTTCAACAAGTCTCTTTCGGATCAATGCTTATCGTCGACCTTTGTTCTTGGAGTCGTTCTGCACTTGCCTCAGCATTTGGAGGAGATTCTCTATGAGTCGGTATGTGAGTCCCCAGATGAGTGTTTTGTCGACGATGTATGCTGGCGATTCTCCGAAGCTGAATTTTGCGTATCCTTTGTGTTTGGCGAGTTTGTCGAGTGGAATCCAGGTGGACCATTCTAGTTCTGCCTTGTGCAAACTGATCGTTGGCTCGTGTTGAAGAAGAAAGACGAAGGGTAGAACTCTGATTTCGCGTCGGGCGGCTGATCTCACGACATCCATCACGCCGAGGAGACGGCATTTCGCCAGAAGGTCTATGCTTGTTTCTTCAAGGGTTTCCCTGACAACCGTGTCTCTCAAGCTTTTGTCCTTGACTTCGCGTTTGCCTCCGGGCAGGGCGATCTGTCCCGACCAAGGATCCGTTGAACGCTCAACTCTCTTCACAAAAAGAGCTTCAAGATCTGAACCAGCTTTCTTGAGCAATAGAGCCACAGCTGCGTCTGCGACCTGCTCCTCTGTGAAAACGCTTAAGGCGTTTGCGAGTTTTTCAATTTGGCTGTTAGCTGGGCTCAGCTTGCACCACCTGAACCATCGTGTCCGTTGTTGAGGTGTGTTGAATATATCAACGTTCGGCCCGTTATATTTGCTACCCTCTCCCCCTAGGTACTTTCGGAGCGACCGTTTACTGCATAGCGTGTGGGCCATCGAGGTATGTCAATTATAACGGGTTTCGACTTGTTATAATTGATAGCCCCCCTACCCTTTTTCTGAGCTTGCCTCGGCAAACGTGTGGTTTCAAGGGCGCCTGGTATGCAAGGACCTGGGAAAAACGTGTGAAGCCACATGGAAAATTCAGCGTTTTACATTATGAATCTGAGGGAAAAATGGGTTCGAGCTATGTTTACTGAGTTGGCCTGCAACATGCACTATGTCAATTTTGTGGGGTCGATGAGGTCACAAAATTGGTAGCCCCTATCCCCTAGGCATTTTCAAGGCGTTTCAATCGTTGGTTCGACTGACGGGTGTGTGGAGTGTTTAGGGACTGCTGAACCTCGGATGGTAGCGTGCGTCTCCGGAAGCTCGAAGATGCCGGCGACAGTTAGGATTATGCCTAGAACAGTGAGAAGGCGAGTCCGCCACCAGGTCTTTGATTTGCTTATTCGAATCAAGGCTTCAAAAAGGACTCCTAGAGCCAGGGCGGCGATTCCCGAAAGCAACAGTGCCGTGTTCATCTGTCTCGCTGTAAATCCAAAAAGCGTGCGTCTGGCTATGACTTTTCTGCATATTCGTTGAAGTAGCGGGATACCGTTTTCCTCAGTCAACCGATTCAGTGTTTTGTGCTCAGGGCTGGGATCGGTCTTATAAACGGATTCTGCTAGAGTAATTGACTTGTGCACTCATGAGAAATTTGATTTCGGTTTCCAGTGCGCCTATTGCTGGGTTTGGGGATAAGGAATACTACGACTTGCTCGGCACGGTTGAGGTTATGAAGAAAGTCTTCGGAGAAGGGGTGGTTGATGGTTTTGAGTTGCAGCTTGAGCCTGAATGGGATTGTGAAAATGCACCATTGACCGATGCTGATTGGGCTGATTGGACTAAGACTCCTAAGTTCACTGCAGAAGAAATTGTGGAACTGATCAAGAGTGAGGGTTTACCGATCCTTTCTGTTCATGCAAGTAGGGATGTCGGAAGTTATCTCTGCTCCGATAAGGAGCGAGATTGGGAGAAAGGAAAACGTGTCGTTCATGATGCGTTATCAGTTGCTGAAAGGTTGGGAGCGGAGGTCTGTGTAGTTCATCTTTGGGACACTTGGAAAAACAGTTTTGATTTGCACAATGTCGAGAGCATTTTTCTGAAGACAGCGGAAGAATTTCCAAGGGTCAAGGCTTCGGTTGAAAATGTCCCAACGCATCTAGAAGGCTATTCTCCATTCATGTTGGTCAGGTCTTTCAAACATGTGACTTTGGATTTGAGATGGGCATCAATGTACAATGAGCTTGACGCTTTCGAATCCATAGTCGGCAGTCTTGTGAATGTTCATTTGAGAGGAAGTTTAGAGCGGAGTAAATGGGTTCTAGAGCGCTCGGACTTCGGTTTTTGTGAAGCCTTGAACAAAATCAGAAAACAATGGAGATACTCGGGATTGCTCACAGTCGAGCCCGAAGGCAGAATAGACGGGTCACTGTTCAGAAGCTTCCTGCAGGCGATGCTCTCTCTGAAGAAATGATTTTCCGTTTGTGTGGGATAAGACTTTACGCTCAAACCAAACCCGCTTCTTTCTTTCCTTCTCACATTCTCTCTTTCTCCTTCCTTCTTCTCCTTAGTACATGTGAACAAACAACAAAACAACGACAAACGAAAAATACAAGGAACTATTGGACATGATGTTCAAGGTCGATCGATCGAATGTTCCGGTTGAGTGCGTGGCTCAGAAAAAAATAGAATTTTCCAAAATGGGACACATGACAAGACTAGTAGGTGAAATCAGAAACCAACACTAGTCAAAGATATATGTTGCCATTCCTGGACTATACCTTTGGTCGATCATGTCGGCATTCAATGGGGCAGCATTGCTCCTTGGCGCAATCCTTGTCGCTTCCGGCTTGAGCCAACTGGCATATTCATGGTTTTTTTCTGAGCCTGTTGGGCTGACTTTAGGGGGAGTGTGCCTGAGCATGGGAGTTGTTGTCACCGTGCTGGGTTTTTTGTCGGTATTTAGGCGGTTCAAGAGACCGTTAGGAGTAACGATCTCGGCATTGATCTTTGGCTTTGTTGGGTTGCTAGCCATTCTTGATGGTGCGTGGCTGTCCGCGCCCCTTTTTCTTCTGGCTATATCGTGCCCTGTATTTTCATGGGGACTTTTTAAGGGCAAGATGTGGGCACGCCGAGCGGTCATGCTAGTCACTGGCCTCGGACTTCTGACGTCAATAGTCGTGAGCACGACGGGCTTCTCAATTCTTATACTGGAATCGTTTCCACTCGTTCCTTTCGTTCTTGGCAGTGTCTATTTACTCTGGTATCTAGACAGACCTCATGTGACCGAATTCTTCGGTGTTGAAGAGGCAACAAGAAAACGCATGCATCACACTGAGAGGGAAAAGTATCCCAGAGCGCTGATAGCTGTTATTGTGGGATTTTTAGCGTTGGCGTTATTTCTTGTCTTCTGCTATTTCAACCCCCTGAACGACCATGCCATCTTACAAGACGTGACCAATATAGGTGAAGGCGCCGGAGGATTGGGAAGTTCGGCGCGTGGAACTCGCATCGAATTCTCGGTGACTCGAGACGACCTTTTGAACTACACTTTCAAGTGTATAAAAGCACAACCGGCTTCGCTAGTCCATTTCTGGGTGACCAGAGAGATAAACGAGACTGGACGAGTGACCATAGTGGAAAAAATCGGTCTTGAAGGTTCCGGTTCAACCATAGTTTCACAGACTGGTAAATACGCCCTATGGATAGCGGCCCAAAGATCAGCCCAAGTAACCGTTGAATGTGACATATTCATAATGTCGCTTTCACTGCGAAAACCCATCCTGCAATCGCTCTTTCTCAGTGTTTATGCAGTTGCGGGAGGTATCTTTCTGATACTAGTTCCTATTGAGATCCCTAGCGAGAGGCTTAACAAGCGCGCGTTTGTGACTGCAGAACCGTAACAGCATATTGCTAATATGCTCGACGCAACTTTTCAGATGTGGATGTGAATCTTTGTCTGGACCACTTGACATAGTGCGTTCCATTCATAGCGCGTTTCGTCGTGATATTTTCCAGATTGATGATTCAGTCTTCAAAATAGCACGTAGTCGTGGGGATCTAACTGCCGTTCTGGATCGACTTCATATTATGGACAAAATTGTGGACTATCACGCCAAGGGTGAGGAGGGGGCGGTTTTCCCCACTGTTGACAACGTGACCCCTCTTGTGGCGGAGGCTTACTTCATGGATCATCGTGAGCTTGATACTATGGTTTGTGGGCTGGAAGCAATGCGGAAAACACCTGATCCTCTGACAACAGCGAGGGCGACAGCAGTCTTGCTTCACATTTAAGAATTCGATCGATCAACTATTCTGAGACTACGTTGACTTTGTCTACTAGTATTGGTGGAACATATGCTTGGAGCGTGGTTGGTCGTGTTTCGCTTCCTATCTCTATTACGTTTTTCAGCGTTTGGAAAGCGTTGCCCGAAACCATCGTTTCCTTCAACGAGTATTTGATTTCGCCGTTTTCTATGTAGCTTGCCTGCTTGGCTATGCCCGAGAACTCTCCGCTGTCAGGTCGGACGTTTCCGCTGAACCGTCTCACGATTATGCCCTTGTCAACCTCAGCGATAATATCATCTAGCTGCTTCTTACCAGCTTTCACAACGAGGTTAGACACAAAAATACTCGGCAGCATGTCATAACCGCCACGAAACGCATTGCCTGTCGACTTCCGCTTTTCCTTGTTCGCCGTGAACGAATTGTGCAAGAAGCCCTCAAGCTTCCCAGCTGTGATTACCTGCGTTTTCTGACAAGGCGCCCCTTCAGCGTCAAAACGCGACGAACCAATGCCCTTCGGCATCAAACCGTCATCAACCACCGTCAGCTTCTCAGATGCGACTTCCTCGCCTAGCTTTCCAGCCCACAAGCTCCTACCTCTTTGAACGTTATCCGCGTTGACGCTAGCTACCACAGGCTGCAAGAGAATTTCCGCTGCAACCTCACAGTCTAGCAAGACTTTTCCCGTGAACGATGCTACTGCTTTCGGTCCGAGAGAAGCAACTGCTCTTTGCGCAGCGACCTTGCCAATCCGCTTCGGCGAGAAATCCTTCAAGGACCTGGCAACGTCATACTCGAAAGCCATGCTCGAAACCTCGCCCTTATCCTTCGCCACACAGATCAGATAACCAGACAGCAAAGTGCCGTTGCCATCTGCTTCGACGCCATGCGAATTCGTGACCGCAGCCTCACCACGGACAACCGAAAACTTCCCATCATCAATCGTCACCCGCTTGTCACAGGCTTTCGCCCCATCGCAAGCCTTCATTGCAAGCTTCAAGACATCATTAGCGCTCATGTCCGCAGTTTCAGCATCAAAAGTCCCCGCAGGAGTCCTTGGAAGCTTCGCAACGATCGGGAGCGAAACCCAGTCAGGGTTCGGCAAAGAAATATGAGCTAGGCTTTTGGCGTTGCGGCACGTCTGCTCGATGCTTTCCTTCGACAAAACCGACGTGAAAGCGAAACCGAGGTTCTTCTTCTTGATTACCCGTATGCCGATTCCACGCTGAGTCTTGACACGCTCGTTCTGGATTTCGGCTCTCTCAATGACCACTTCGTTTGTCTGCACGCTTTGTGCAAAGGCTTCTGCCTCGTCCACGCCCAGTCTTTCACAATATTTAACTGCTAGTCCGGTATGTTCGGTTAGTTTCATCGCATTCCTCCCAGCAACAGCTTCGTCCTTAGGCTGCCACCGCCCATCCCAACGTAGTTGACCTGTTCTTTGCCACACAGGCCGGTGCGCATGATGAAATCCTTCCCGATGGCATCTGTGTTCTTCAAAACCTCGAAGGCGTTTCCGCTTATCGTGACTCCACGCAGCGACTCGCCGAATCGTCCATTCTTTATCCTTACGGCTTCCTGGGTGCCGAACATGAACTCGCCTGTGAAGTCAGCCTGTCCAGACATTCCGCCCTTGAGGAAAAAGCCTTCCTTGATGTCTTCAGCCAGCTCTTCTAGCGTGTATCTTCCCGGCTCAATGTATGTGTTCCTCATCCGTATGATGGGGTCAAACTCGAAGTTCCAAGCCCTAGCGTTGCCCGTAGGAGCCACCTTAAATTGTTTAGCCGTCTCACGAGAATGCAAAAAGCTGCGTGCGACACCCTTTTCGATGACTACAGTCTTCTGAGTCGGAGTGCCCTCATCGTCATACTTCATCGTACCGAAACCATTTGGGAAGCGCCCATCATCAACCAACGTGACTTTTTCCGAGGCCACTTCTTTGCCGATCTTGTCTGCCAAGAAACTGCCGCCATAAACCAAGTCTGCCTCAGAACAGTGACCCACCGCTTCATGCGCCAGCAGACCGACAATCTTGTTCTCCAGAATCACTGGGTAGGTTCCGCCTGGCGCCGTCTCGACCTTGACGAGCTTGCTTGCCCGTTCCGCGGCTGTTTTCCCTGCGTTTATCAGTGGAGTCTTTTTCAGTACTTCGAGTCCACCTTGCTCTCCGATGGAATCCACTGCTGAAGCGATGTTACCCTTTTCGCGGGCGATTGCCGTCACGATTCCCAAGCAACGGACGATTCTCTGAGTGATTTCAGCGCCTTCCGAGCTTACAAACAAGAGTTCGTCGTCTATTATGTTCAAACCGACGGTATCTGAGACTATGCTCTTCGAGAAAGCGCGAACCTCTTTGTCCGTGTCGATGACCGAGCGAACCAGTTCCTGCTTGTCTGCTTTTCGCGGGTCAACCTTCATGGAAGTTTCGTACTCGTCCTTGGCTGGTTTGATCTTTGCTAATGTGACCCTGCGTTTTTTCTTTGGTTTCGAAGTCTTAGCCAAAGAATCAGCGTCCTTTAGCATTCTGTTTACGTTTTCTTTCTCGACTATGGTGGTTGATGAGAATCCAAAGCTTCCGTCTAGCAAGACTCGGGCGCAGACCCCTGCGATGCTTCCGCTGTTGAGTGTGTCGATTTTTCCGTCTTTCACGGAGACCGAAAACGTGTCTCGCTTGTGGTAACGCATCTCCACATAACCATGACTCTTCCTGAGACTCTCTTCTAGCAAGTCCTTAATCATGAGGTGCATCCTCGTTTACTTATTGGTCTGTTGTTTGGGATAAAACTTTACCCCTACAGCACGCACGCGCACACACTCGCACTCTCTCTCAGACACTCGGTCTCTCTTACTCGCTCGCTCACACACACGGACGGACACACACACGATGAAGAGGGCCACGGACCGGGGGCCACGTGGACAGAGGACCACGGGGGAGAGAAGACACACACGCACAGGGAGTGAGGGTGTAGGCACGTGCTAAGCCCAAATACTTAACTTCAGGGAAGTGCGCATCGATCAATCGTCAAGCGCGTGCTAAGTATAATCAACTCCTGTTCTGAGATCCCCCGAGACAACCCAGTCAATTCCAATCCCGAAATCCTTTATGAGCGTTTGAGTCAGGATTACGATCTCGAAATCGATCTTCTGGACTTCCTCAAATTCGCTTGAAAAGAGTTTTTCCACTCTGGGGATAAACCACTCATAGAAATTTCTGATTAGGGCTTGATATCGTTCTATGAGATCCTTTAAAATGATTGGGTCTTTAGCTTTGATGTAACTTCTCGCTTCTGGCCCCCACTCAGTCCACCTGATCAGGTCCAATTTGGACAGTTCTAATTCGATTCCTATAACATTACCATCTGTGTCAAAGTGGCATCTCATTCCTCTTCCGAGAGAATAGAAATGCTGGCAAAAAGTGCGCAGGTCTCCAATGAAACGATAACATCTTTCATGCTGAAGGCGATTCAGCTTGGAGAAGTATTCTCGATCGAAAGAAGGATCGACTTTGGAGCGGTGGATGAGTCTCTTCAATTTTACGGTATGTTCTGCTAAAGAATATGTGTTTGAGAGGTAGTTTTGCAAGAGCCGCCAGATCTCCTCTGTTGCGCCTAGGATATTCCTCACTTTTTTATTTCGAGCAGAGTCTGGACTGCTTCCAACATGGAGCTCCAAGGAACTTAAGCCGTTAAAATTCACATTATCCTGGAAAAGAGCTATACTGTTTAACAATTCCTCGCAGTTCTTCCTTAACATTTGTTCACAGAATGCAATCGAGTAAAAAGTATCTCTTAAGTTACCCCCTTTTTTGCTTCGCAATGCGTACTTGTCTCGTAATTCCGCCAATAGTCTCCTCTTATTATCCACAGTCACGGACTTTCACGCTTCATTTTACAGGCTGGTGAAATTAATATGCCCTTTGGAAGTCGATCGATCGATCGATGCTTGACATCTTCAAGAGGTGATAACCTTGGATGACGATTTAAAAAAAGTACTGGAAGGAATATTGACGGAATTGCGAAAGATCACCATGAATCTTGATATTTGGAGTAGTATTGCTTGTTCTTTTGTGCACATGTTTCCGACAGGATTTCGCAAAGCATAAACTCGAATCGAGTTACAGTATTTGACGGTGGCGCGCGTGGCAGAACTGAAAAGAGGAGGAATATCGGCATAACTGCTGACGTAAAGGAGGCAAATAGGGCGAAGGCGATTCTCATACCAATAGGGGCTGACACGGGCAATCTGGGATACGTAGGCCCAATTTTCAAAGAAGGTTCCTTCGAGTATCTGCCTATGAAAGAGGAAAGACCTTCCGATGGAAACCCAAAATACATGGATCTAAGAGCAAAACACTCAAAAACTAAGCTGAGCTCCTTTGTTGTTCCAAAAGACAGACAAGTACAGGTACATTATGACCCGAAATTCCTCAAACAGTTGCTTACATATGGCGAAAATGACGTTGATTCTGAAGGGAGATTATGGAATGTCCAAGCTGGCGATCTTATTCTCTTCTGGGCCAGTCTATCGCCATATAAAGCAAGCGCATACAGGAACAAGAGCACTCTGCAGAGTTACCAGTCTTCAAACACAGAGAAATATATCATTGGATTCTTCACGGTGAAGGGCATTCGACATGTTTTAGTAGGAAGAAAAGGACAGATCCATTTCGACAAGAGAAAGAACAAACAAGTAGGCAAGGTGGATAGGAGCGCAGTTAAGGATAACCAGCACTATTCCGAAGCGCGCGCTAAAAACAAAGGAGAATTCGTTGTGGTGCAAGGTGACCCGGATAGGTCTGCCTTGTTGGAAAAAGCAGTTAAGCTTACAGATGGCAAGATTGTCACATCCGGCGGCAAAAAACGGCAGGGTTGGGCCTACAAGCTAAATGAGACAGGCAGGAAAGCACTGAGAGGACGCAGATATACTCAAGGGGTTCGAGTGATCTACGAAAATGGGAAAAAGGCTCTTGTAAGAATGATCTGCAGAGAAAATCCGATGCTCAAAAGCAAACTGCGGCAACACTTGTAGTCATTCATAGCACCAGACTCATCCAAATTCAATTCGATCGATCTCGCTACAAAACATACTCTTTGCCGTGTTCTATGGTCTGCACATTGTTGCAGTAGTCTTTGAACAGTTGCTGGTTCTCTGTGTGCACTGGAAAGACTCGTTTGGGTTGGATGTAGTTGATCAGGTCTACTAACTGGTCTTTGTTTAAGTGACCGGAAGCGTGGAGCTGGTGAAAGTGCATTTTGAAGTGGTCTATCCAGTTGTGCATGACTTGATCTTCAATGTCTTCTTCGCTAAACGGCTCACTCATGCTGTGAATAAAGTGGCTGCCAGGCTTCGGTTTGATGTCTATTAGTTCTGCGAACTGGTAGAAGTCCAGGTCCATGACAAGCTTGCCTTGGTTCTTGTGGACAAACTCATGTGTCACCATTCTGTCCATGAATTTTCGCTCCCAAGCATAGTAGTCCTTCTCATCGAACCCGCCGGACTTTTTCCGCTTGTAATAAACCAGAATGTCCTCATCCTTCAGCGGATCGGGCAGATCAAGATGTTCGTCATCCAAGAGCTTACTCAGCAGATAGGCAGTCTTTGGCGATATTACTATCTTTCTTCCGTTTTTCTTGGCCACTTTGTAGAAGCTTCTGAACCTGTCCAAATCTCGGCTGTAACGCATGGCAAACACCATCTTCTCTGTTGACGAAACAACCTCGTTGCTCAACTGCTTGACCTGCGACTCAGAATAGTTCCTACGCTTTTCCTTCTCAACCATCCTCGTTCCTTCACAGATCATGGCAATCGGCTCGTAGCTCTTAGCCTTCTCCATAAAGTCATCTGTAAGATCCTTTCTTGGACCGTGCATTCTCAAATCGCCAGTGTAGACCACGGATCCTTCAGAAGTGTGGATTATGAAACCATAGGCGGCTGGAATAGAATGGTCCACGTGAACCGGTTCAACCGTTACGCCGTCAACCTTGACCTTGTGTCCAGTGCGAAACTTGTGGCACTCGTGTTCCCCATACTTGCAGAAACTACTGGTTTCTTCCATGGATTCCATGAGCAACTTGGTGCCCACACCAACATAGATGGGAATCTGCGCGTCCAAAAACTGAATGTGAGTTATGTGATCAAAATGAGCATGCGACAAAAACACAGCATCCACTTGAGGCTCAGCATACGAAAGACTCGTGGAGACCAACATTTCCTTAGAATATAGCCCGCTTATCCTGGGTAACAGATCGAACGCAAAATAGTCTCCCAAACCGTTAACCGCTCTGGGTCCAAGCCACCGCGTGAAGTACTCAATGCCAAATGCGAAAGACTGACCAAAATCAAAGAAAATCCTCGTGTCCTTGTCTTCGAGGAGGATTTTGTTTCCTCCGATCTCGTTTACTCCACCATAAAAAGTAAGCTTAACCATGTTGCATCCAGAAGGTATCTAATGGGAACTCGCTTTTCTGTTTAGCGCATGCAATCCTTTTTGCATGAGCACCCTTGAAAAACTTGAGATGATGACATCCCTGTTGATAGGCGCGATGACAGGCATCTTCGTTCCGTCTTTTGCAGCACCGTTTTGCCTTATCACAAAACAGTTTAGAGCTTCAGAATGAACAAACGAGTTAATCAGCGTTGTTGCTGCAGAAATGTTGATTTTGTACGATTGTTTTTTCTTCGCTTCTCTTCGTCGATTTTTATAGAGAAAACGAACAAAATCGAACCTTGTTAACCCTTTTAGAAGTCGTCTTCCAATTATCTATTCAGACTGAGTAGAGCTGGTGCAAAGCGT
>Ga0315268_10001113_pt1 | contig 31117 bp, 32 predicted proteins | sample C1_top_MG_FD_204535 | JGI IMG/M metagenome (GOLD analysis project Ga0315268, IMG submission 204535) | Sediment microbial communities from Yellowstone Lake, YNP, Wyoming, USA - C1_top | ecosystem: Environmental > Aquatic > Freshwater > Lake > Sediment | place: USA: Wyoming | collected 2017-08-01
GCCGATATACGCTACCCCGGCTACTTGCAAGCTGGCGGACCTGATGCTGCGCGATTCGGGGCACATCCAGGAGGCGGATGTGGAGTTCGTCAACCGCAAGCGCGCTGAACATGGTGAGCCGCCAGTCGAACCGCTCTACACCCTGGCAGATGCTGCTGAAGTGCAGAAATACCTGCGTCCGGTCTCCTACGATGCTTCGTTTGAGCCGGTGGAAGGGGTGACGGCCCGCCTGGTGGAGGCCGGTCATATCCTGGGTTCAGCGGCGGTCGTGTTAGATATCTGCGAGAAGGGTCGCCAGTTCCGCCTGTGGTTTTCGGGAGATGTTGGCCGGATGAACCTGCCGCTGCTGCGCGATCCTGTTCTACCAGAAGGTGCCGATTACCTGCTGATGGAATCGACCTACGGCAATAAATTGCACAGTGATCCGGAGGCAGCCTACATTGAGTTGCGCCAGTCTGTGCTGCGTACCATTGACCGCAAAGGTAAGGTGATTGTTCCAGCCTTTGCCGTTGGGCGCACGCAGGAGTTGGTGTATGACTTAAATCGTATGGTGACAGGTAAGGAAATTCCGCCTATCCCGGTGTATGTGGATAGTCCTCTGGCAGTGGGTGCCAGTACGATCTTCCAGCAGTCTCCTGAATGTTTTGATGAAGAGACGCGCCAGTTTGTACAGTCGGGCCGCCATCCGGCGCTCTCTTTTCCGGACCTCACCTACATCCAATCGGTGGAGGAATCCAAAGCGCTCAACGGCCGGCGCGATCCGATGGTAATTATCTCTGCCTCCGGAATGGCTGAGACCGGGCGCATCCTGCATCACCTGAAGAATAATATTGAAGATGACCGCAACATGGTGCTGATCGTGGGCTGGCAGGCACCCGATACGCTGGGCCGCCGGTTGGCCGATCGTGCGCCGCGCGTCCGTATCTTTGGCGAAGAATATGAGCGTCGCGCCGAGGTGGTGACTATTGGCGGGTTCTCAGCCCATGCCGGGCAAAACCTCCTCGTGCAGTATGCTCTAGCTTGTCAGAGGTCGCTGAAGCATATTTACCTGGTGCATGGTGAGCCAGATGCAGCCGGTGCGCTTTCGGAGAAGATCCGCCAGAACCAGGCTACCCCCCTCAGCTACCCGGAGCTGTATTCGGTGGTGGAAATCTAATGCTCAATTCCGGGGCACGCTGAGCTTATGGGATAACCACGAACCTGAGGCCATTGCACAGGAAATTACTCGGGGTATAATAGAGGCGTTCGGAGAGGTGCCAGAGTGGCCGATTGGGGCGGTCTCGAAAACCGTTGTGGCGCTTGTCGTCACCGTGGGTTCGAATCCCACCCTCTCCGCAGGTCGGAAGATCCTCATAGCAGCGAAAGCTGCACATTATCGCCGGCCTTAATCGCTTGGTGGTAATGAACGTCAGTTGACTGAGGATTTGCGACAGAGATCGCTCAGTTCCCGCTGGGCGATCTCAATTTTAAGGTGCATTACCCTCATTGTACGTACTCCTCTGCTCTTGTCAAGGCGTTGTGGGACATCGGCAGCACGATTTTGACACCGGTACTCATTTGTCCCATATCTTCCTCTATGTCACAGTTATCATCAGACGCCTTCAATCGTCCTACCCAAAATCGTCTATCGGCATCCTGATGCATCCCATCCAGGATTGAGAAGAGTGGTTCGTAATTCGGTCGGGCTTTCACCCAAAGGACGCGTTTGACCATTACGTCCACGCCAACTTCCTGGATCATGATATGAACAAGATCCTTACGGTCTTCCTTGGTTGAGTTCTCCCAGGTCTCACGCAAGTCAAGCAAGGTGCGTGCCGCCCGGTTGATCGCGGCCTCAGGAACCCGCTCCAACAGAGCCAGCTATTCTTTCAATGCGCTGACTTTCTGCCAATACTGATACTCTTCGCCCTCAATTAACCCACGTTCGAAGTTGTCTCGCATCAGCCGTAGCATTCCGCGGATCTCCTTGCGCTCGGTCTCGGGGTCGGTTCGCCCATGCTGTTCATCGAGCATTGGCGGATGATTGGCTCCCAGTTTTCGGGAAGATGAATGGATTGGATCAATTCGGCCACTTGAGTATCGATCAGCTCTGCGCGCACACTCTGCCCGATGTAGGGACAATCGTGATAGCCACGCAGGTGGGAGTCTTCCCGGTAGTATGGGGGACAATTCGTAGGGGTCTGGATGCGCAGCCACCCCGGAGCAACCGGGTACATCAGGCAGGGGAAGCGTGAGTTCAAAGTGGAGGCCCGGCTTCAGCCGAAAAAGGCAGAGGGAGCCGGGCCTCAGTAATAAACAAGGAGATTAATGATGGAAAAGTGTCTGGCATTTGTTTTGGGAGGTGGGGGAGCGCGTGGCGCGTTGCAGGGGGTCGCATTGCGCGCCCTGTTCGAACAGGCCCGCCAGGCTGCCCGGCGATCATCTTCATCGACGAAATCGATGCCATCGGGCAGTCACGTGGAGGCGCGATGCGTCTCGGCAGCAACGACGAGCCCGAGCAGACCCTCAACCAACTCCTGAGCGAGATCGATGGGCTCCGCAGCGAGCAGGATAAGCCGGTCGTCATCATGGCGGCCACAAACCGGCCGGAAGTATTCGACCCAGCGCTGCTGCGGGCTGGCCGGTTCGACCGCCAAATCACCGTCTCTGCTCCTGACTTGGCCGGGCCTACGCCTTTTTGATTTATGATTATGTCCGATCTTTCGTCTGAACCTCACAAAAACCTCTTGACAAAATGCCATGGCAGGCTTATATTACGCCCAACTGGAAAGGTGTAAACAAACGATGGACGAAGCACTTACAACTGAGCCTGACCAAAGTCATAGATGTATACCCTTTCACGCCAGCGAGTTGACGTTTGAGCTGACATCCTGAACCGTCATAACGGCCATGCCTGCCTGCCCCGCGTCCTCACTGGCCGCGGGGATTTTATTTCCGGAAGGAGGCAGACATGGACCGCTTCATACAACTCTTCTTACCCTCCACATGCCCCATAATTTGCTGGAAAGAAGGTTATTACTTAACCTTCCCTGCAAGCACGTGGTTTTGTACAAACAAGTTTTATTTATTGAAAGTCGCTCGTCACCCACGGGATCACATCCCGCTAGGTAAATCTTCAACAATGTATTTCTGCCCACAGCGGTCATTCATGGATTCTGTCCAGATGACCATTCGCAGTCCATTACCAGAATCTGATCCCTTGTTTGGAGGTTTACCATGGGCTTCCTCGCGACAATTCTCACGACTCCAACCCGTCTAAAGGGTTTCACACGCGGCAACGGCATCCACATTTCCAAGAGATTAGTAGATAGCGCCCAAGCCGACGTTGCTGCTGTTCTCCTTCAACTAAATACCACCCACAATGGCCTGAGCCAGGAGGAAATCGAAGCGCGCCTGGAACAATACGGGCCCAATGAGATTACCAAAGAAAAACAGCAAACGGTGCTGATGCGCCTGTGGGATAACGTCAAAAACCCATTGGTCATTCTACTCACCGTGCTGGCAATCATCTCCTTCCTGACCGGGGACCTGCGGGCGACGGTGATGATCCTGGTGATGGTGCTGCTTGGGATCGTGTTGCGCTACGTGCAGGAAAGCCGTGCTGACACAGCTGCGGAGAAACTCCAGGCCATGGTCAGTACGACTGCAACGGTGATCCGCTCTGGCAAGCGCCAGGAGATTCCCCTGAGAGAACTGCTGCCTGGGGATATCGTAATGCTTTCCGCAGGGGACATGGTTCCAGCGGACGTGCGCCTGCTATCGGCCAAGGATCTCTTTTTGAACCAGGCAGCCCTCACCGGGGAATCCCTGCCTGTAGAAAAAGCTCCTGCTGTGACGGACGGATCGACTCAAAACCCATTAGAGATGGGGAATCTCCTTTTTATGGGTTCCAACGTGGAAAGCGGCACGGGTGTGGCGGTTGTCGTCCAGACTGGCAGCCAGACCTACTTCGGCTCGCTGGCCACCAGCATCTCTGGCCAGCGCCAGCTCACCAGCTTTGATAAGGGCATCACCAGTTTCACCTGGCTGATGATCAGCTTCATGCTGGTGATGGTGCCGCTGGTGTTCCTGTTCAATGGGATCAGCAAGGGCAACTGGTTGGAGGCGTTCCTGTTCGCCCTGGCTGTAGCCGTTGGTTTGACCCCAGAGATGCTTCCGATGATCGTTACCGTCAACCTGTCGAAGGGCGCTATTTCCATGTCGCGCAAAAAGGTGATCGTCAAGCGCCTGAATGCCATCCAAAACTTCGGGGCGATGGATGTGCTGTGTACCGACAAGACCGGCACTATCACCGAGGGCAAGATCGTACTGGAGAAACATCTGGATGTGCGCGGCAACCCGAGTGAGCGCGTACTTCACTACGGCTACATGAACAGCTACTACCAGACCGGCCTGAAGAATCTGATGGATGTAGCCATCTTGGACCACAGGAACTTGAACGATGAGTTGCAAGTGGACGAAAATTACCGCAAGATCGACGAACTGCCCTTCGACTTTCAACGCCGGCGCATGTCAGTGATTGTGGAAGACAACCTGGGCCAACACATTTTGATCTGCAAAGGAGCCGTGGAGGAGATCATGCGTCTCAGCACCCACGTGGAAATCGACGGAGAGATTTTAGAAGTACTTCCGGAACACGATGAACATCGCAAGCGACGCGTCCGGGAATTGAATTCCGAGGGCTTTCGGGTCATCGCCGTAGCCTACCGCACATTCCCGGGTGATAGCAGTGAGCCGCATTACACTGTCAAAGACGAATCCAATCTGACGCTGTTGGGTTACCTGGCTTTTCTGGACCCGCCGAAGAGCACAGCTCATGAGGCGTTGAACAAGCTTAAAGATCACAGCGTGATGGTTAAGATCCTTACCGGCGATAACGACGCCGTCACGGGCAGCATCTGCAAACAAGTTGGCTTACCCGTAGAACGCATCCTGCTCGGCAGTGAAATCGAGTCGATGAGCGAGGCGCAATTGGCCGAAGCTGCTGAAACAATCTCAGTCTTTGCCAAGCTCTCGCCATCTCATAAGGAACGCATCATCCGCGCCTTGCAAAGCAAGGGTCACGTGGTAGGTTTCTTGGGCGATGGGATTAACGACGCTCCGGCGCTAAAGGCTGCTGATGTAGGTATATCGGTCAATTCGGCGGTGGACATTGCCAAGGAGTCTTCGGATATCATCCTTCTGGAAACCAGTTTGCTGGTGCTAGAGCAAGGTGTGATGGAGGGTCGCCGTGTATTCGGCAACATCATCAAATATATCCGGATGGCGGCAAGCTCTAACTTTGGCAACATGTTCAGCGTGCTGGGCGGAAGCCTGTTTCTGCCGTTCTTGCCTATGCTGCCGATCCAGGTGCTGACCAATAATCTGCTCTACGACTTTTCGCAGACTGCCATCCCCACAGATGAAGTAGATCCCGAATGGCTGGCGAAACCGCGTAAATGGGATATTAGTGGAATCCGCCGCTTTATCCTTTACATTGGCCCGATTAGCTCAATTTTTGACTATATGACGTACTTTATCATGCTGTACGTCTTCAATTGCTGGACGAACCCGGCTCTTTTCCATACTGGCTGGTTTGTGGAGAGCCTGTTCACCCAAACGCTGATCATCCACGTGATCCGTACCAACAAAATCCCGTTCATCCAGAGCCGGGCGAGCAAGCCGCTGCTGTTGACCTCGCTGGCTATCGTGGCAGTGGGCGCCTGGCTACCCTACTCGCCACTGGTAGGTGCGCTTGGCCTGGTGGCGCTGCCTCCGCTGTATTGGCTGCTGCTAGCTGGGATGTTGATGTGCTACATCCTGCTGACCCAGTTGGTCAAGACCTGGTTCATACATCGGTTCGCGGAGTGAGAAATTACAGATTGTGCAGAAATGCCGGCTTTGAGGCAGGATGATGCAGGAAGAATGGCCACGCATAAAGATCGTTGTACCTTAAAAGATGCCTGGTCAGAAATCTTCTGGAGCAGGTTACTTATGCGATGCGGAATTCGCTATTTAATGATATGGCTCGCTTGGATTCAACAAGATGATATGGATAGGCTTGGCTCGCTTCTTCTTCTGCTAAAGCGTTGGCGATACACCTGAACACACAGGATAAATGGCTAGCACTGCGAGTCAGTATTCACTGCTATGCGTTGATTCTTTCTCTAAAAAGCTTTTCCAGGATATCCTTCCATTCAGTTTCTACGATATCGACCCGCTACCCAGCAGATAAATCACCTCCTTTTTTATGGTTATCAGATATCTGCCAACGTTCTATCATCCACACTTTTAGGTTGCATTAGCATGGATATAATGATCGGGATTCAATCATTCAGCGGAGCTAGAAGATAGCCTGTTATATAATTGATTTATGGCTACCGTAATTCTAGCCACCAAACTCTATGTTCCCCCACCGCCGCCGAAAGCGGTCCTTCGCCCGCGCCTGATCGAGCGGTTGAACGAGTGTCTGCACTGCAAGCTGGTCCTTGTCTCTGCCCCCGCTGGCTTTGGTAAAACCACATTGGTTAGTGAATGGGTCGCCAGATGCGAGAGATCGGTCGCCTGGCTATCGCTGGACGAAGGGGATAACGACCCCACTCGCTTTCTAACGTACTTCATCACTGCTTTGCAGACGATTACAGCAAATATTGGAGCAGGTGTGTTGAGTGTGCTCCAATCTCCTCAGCCGCCGCCTCCCGAAATGATCCTGACAGCCTTGCTCAATGAGATCACCACCTTGCCGGACAATTTCGTCTTTGTCCTGGACGACTACCATGTGATTGATTCCAAACCGGTTGACAATGTCCTCACCTTTTTGCTCGAGCGCCTGCCGCCCCAGATGCACCTGGTCATCGCCACCCGTGAGGATCCACATCTTCCCCTCGCTCGGCTTCGCGCCCGGGGCCAGCTGACCGAGCTGCGCGCAGCCGATCTGAGTTTTACCCCCGCTGAAGTCGCTGAATTTCTCAACCGGGTAATGGGGCTGAATCTTTCGGATGAAGATATTGCCGCGTTGGAAGCCCGCACAGAGGGCTGGATTGCCGGTCTGCAATTGGCAGCCATTTCCATGCAAGGACTCCCAGACACAGCCAGTTTCATCAAGTCTTTCACCGGCAGCCATCATTTCGTGCTCGACTATCTGATTGAAGAAGTCCTGCAACGGCAGCCCGAAAGCATCCGGACCTTCCTGCTGCGCACATCCATTCTTGACCGCATGTGCGGCCCGCTATGTGACGCTGTTTTGGGTCCTCCCTCTGCTTCCGGGCAAGAAATCCTGGAGCATCTAGAACGCGCCAACCTGTTCATTGTCCCTTTGGATAATGAGCGCTGTTGGTACCGCTATCACCATCTCTTTGCGGACTTGCTCCGCCAGCGGCTGGGAAAACCCAAAGAATTCGCCGAATTCCACCTACGCGCCAGCCGGTGGCATGAAGAGAACGGCGACCCGGGCGCGGCGTTTCACCACGCCATCGCAGCCGGGGATTTTGTCCGGGCGGCGTGGTTGGCTGAAGCAGCCTGGCAGGTGATGGAGGAAAGTTTCCGGACTGCCGCCTGGCTGGGTTGGGTAAAGAAGCTGCCAGAAGAGGTCATCCGCGCCCGGCCCGCGCTGTGCGTCGAGCTTGGCTCGGCTTTTTCGCTTGCCGGGGAGCCGGAAACCAGCGAAATTCACCTGCAAAACGCCGAGCAGGCCCTGGCTGGCGCAGTGGATAAGGCGGAACTCAAGCTCTTCCAGGGCAGCATTGCCCTGGCCCGCGCGTACAACGCCCAAGTGCAAGGCAACCTGGCCGACACGGTGAAATACGCCGAACAGGCTATCCAATTAATTCCCGAGAATGATTTTTACCGCCGCTCCCAGGCTGCCATCACGTTGGAGTGCACCCATTGGGCCAGTGGCAACCTAGAGTCGGCCATCCGGGCGATTGGTGATTGGATGGAGAGCATGACCCAGCTGGGCAATCACGTTTTCGTGGTTGCCAGTGCCTTTGGTGTAGCCGACCTGCTGGTGGGCCTGGGGCGCCTGAGCGAGGCTGAGCGGACCTATCTGGATGCCTTGCAACTGGCCGCCCAACACGGCCCGGAGGCCGAGCACATCACTGCCCACCATCATCTCGGCCTGTCCATGATCTACCGTCAGCGGGGAGATGACACCCTCGCCGCTCATCACTTGAAACGAGCCGCCGAATTGGGTTTGCATACCACCCTGGCAGATTGGCAGTACCGCTGGCATGTGGCCCAGGCCCAACTGAAAGAGGCCGCAGGCGATCTGGAATCTGACCTGGCCCTGCTCGACGAGGCCAAACGGGTCTACATCCAAACCGTCGTGCCTGACCTGCGCCCCATTGCGGCCCTGAAAGCGCGCATCTATCTCAAACAGGGGCGGTCCGATAAAGCCCGGGCGTGGGCGGTAGAACGCGGACTTTCGCTGGCAGATGAAGTCAGCTACTTGCATGAGTTCGAGCACCTCACCCTGGCCCGGCTGGAAATCGCCAATCCGCTGGTCAACGCCCTGCTCGCACGCCTGTTGCAAGCCGCCGAAGCGCAAAAGCGCCGGGGCAGCGCGCTCGACATCCTGCTGGTGCAGGCGCTGGCCCACGAGGCGCAGGGCAATCGCCCCCAGGCTCTCGCCGCGCTGGAACACACCCTGGCCCTGGCCGAGCCGGAAGGCTATGTTCGCATCTTTGTGGATGAAGGCGAAGCGATACGATCGTTGATTGAAAAACAGTCGCGAAATCGAGACCATCCGCTGAGCGATTATGTGGACAAACTCCTGGCTGCCTTTACACAACCGGTGGCTGCGCCAAAATCAGCAATCATCCATCAAAAATCAGACATGATAGAGCCTTTGAGTGAACGCGAACTGGAAGTGCTCAAGCTGCTCCGAAGCGAATTAAGCGGCCCGGAAATTGCCCAACAACTGATCGTCTCGCTCCACACTCTGCGCACCCATACCAATAACATTTACAACAAGCTGGGAGTGAACAACCGCCGGGCGGCCGTCCGCCGCGCTGAGGAACTCGATTTGTTATAGCGGATACGCAATCATCAACTCTGGCCCTGGCAAGTGGTTCGAACCACCTGCCAGGGCTTTTTATTTCCATCACAACCTCCCGATTAAAAATCAACACATCAATCAACACATGTAGTGATGACGCCTCACCACATCGGGCAGTATCATTTGGGCAGATAAACAACGAAAGGAAAAATACGAGGCGCATGATGAGTGACAAACAAACATTCGACGAAAAACATAACCAGCAGCAGTGCTACGAAATCCGCCTCAAGGGACACCTAGATGACCGGTGGGGCGAATGGTTTGAGGGCCTGACCATCACACTGGAAGAGGACGGCGATACGCTGTTAACCGGGCCCGTGATTGATCAGGCCGCGTTGCATGGCTTGCTGAAAAAAGTACGCGATTTAGGCATGCCATTGGTCTCGGTCAGTCCTCTCGAACCCGGGTCTCCGACTACGCTCGGGACAGGCCAGGCGGATCAGTCAGATGTCAAATAATAAATGGATAGTAGCTACTTGGATAGGAGGTTTGCCTTCGATAATATTTCCAACCCATTTCAGCCCCCGGTAACCGGGTGGCGACCACAATTTTATGCAGGTCCAATTCAATGAAACTCATCCATATCGTTCAAAAAAGGAGATAAAAATGAATACAAACAAAGAGACCGCAAGAAATCTGCTAGATGTGAGGATAATCCTTGCAGTGCTATGGGTAGTTGGAATGTTAAGTAGTCTAAATGGGGATACGTACCGCTTATCTGCGGCTACCGAACCTCTCGGAGTAAACCCCGGATATTTGTCGATGTTCGCGGTGGTGTTAGTGGGTCACGTTTTTATGGGTGCTTTGACCCTGATTTTGAAGTCTCCCGTGAGTCGTTGGGCAAACCGCATCATTGGCATTTTCTATGCGATGGTTACTCTTGCTTTTGAGGTTTTACATCTTATCGTATGGCGATCCGCTGGTTATGAATTAGTTTGGGCAACAGCACAACTTGTGTTTGCCTTACTGGTTGTTTGGTACGCTTGGAAATGGACTAACCCTGAAGGTTAAACCGGATTTATAGTGCCGGTCAAAGGAGTTTGGAGAAAAAACCATGAAAGCGATTGTATGCACAAAATACGGCACTCCTGACGTTCTTGAACTAAGAGAGGTAGAAAAACCTACTCCCAACGAGGATGAAGCACTGGTAAAAGTACATGCGGCATCCTTAAATGCGGCTGACCTTGAAATCCTGAGAGGTACATGGAGTGCCCGTTTCACGGGGCCTCTAAAACCAATGCACAAGATACTCGGATCTGATATCGCCGGGCGCATAGAAGCAGTTGGCAGAAACGTAAAGCATTTTCGGCCAGGTGATGAGATTTGGGGGGACTTGTCTTTCCCATTGAGCTTTGGTGCTTTTGCCGAGTATGTATGTGTTCCTGAAAATGCATTAAGGCTGAAACCGGCCAGTATGACATTCGAGGAAGCAGCGGCCGTACCTTCAGCGGCAGTCGTCGCTCTGCATAATCTTCGAGGTGTTGGCTCATCTTCGCCTAGTTTTCTTCTATCGGATAGAGGACAGATTCAGCCAGGACAAAAGGTTTTGATCAATGGTGCGGGTGGTGGTGTGGGTACCTTTGCAGTGCAGATTGCCAAATCGTTTGGGGCTGAAGTGACTGGCGTGGACAGTCCGAGTAAATTGGACATGCTGCGCTCGCTTGGTGCAGACCATGTCATTGATTACACTCAAGAAGATTTCACCAAAAATGGGCAGCTTTATAACCTGATTCTTGATGTTGTGGCATCTCGTTCAATTTTCGATTACAAACATGCTTTGAGTCCCAAGGGGATTTTTGTGATGGTCGGAGGATCCGGGGCTGCAATTCTTCAAGCTTTTTTACTGGGACCATTGATTTCAATGACTGGGAGTAAGAAAATGGGAATCGTGATGTGGAAACCAAACAATCAAGAAGATTTGGCGATTTTGGAAGAGCTTTTTAAGGCCGGCAAAGTAGTGCCTGTTATCGATAGACGTTACCCGCTAAGTGAGACGGCTGAAGCTCTCCAGTATCTTGAAGAAGGACACGCCCGAGGAAAAATAGTCATCACTATGGAATAGAACAATAAAATCTAACAAATTATGGGAGAAAAACTATGATCGCGATTGTATACACAAAATATGGACCGCCAGATGTTCTTCATCTCGAAGAGGTGAAAAAGCCTGCCCTCAATGAAGATCAAGTGCTGGTAAAAGTCTATGCAGCATCCATCAATGCGGGGGACTTGCATATGCTGACTGCTGACCCCTTCCCCTTGCGTCTGACAGGCGTTGGGCTGTTCAAACCTAAAAACACAATCCTCGGCGCTGACATTGCGGGGTGCGTTGAAGCAGTTGGCAGAAACGTCAAACAGTTTCGGCCAGGGGATGCGGTGTTTGGAGATATTTTTGGGCTTGGCAGTGGCAGTTTTGGCGAATATGTTTCTGTTCCTGAAAGTGCTTTGGCGCTAAAGCCGTCCAATGTTTCATTTGAGGAAGCTGCGGCTGTACCCGTGGCAGCCGTCACTGCCCTGCAAGGCTTGGTCGATCGAGGGCATATTCAGCCAGGCCAAAAAGTTTTGATCAACGGGGCGTCTGGCGGGGTGGGGACGTTTGCAGTACAGATTGCCAAGGCGTTTGGAGCGGAAGTGACTGCCGTGTGCAGCACGCGGAATTTGGAGATGGCGCGCTCGATAGGCGCAGACCACGTCATTGACTACACCAAAGAGGATTTCACCCAAAATGGACGGCAGTATGATCTCATCCTTGCCGCGAATGGATATCATCCGCTTTCCGCGTATAAGCGTGCTTTAACTCCCCAGGGCATTTACGTCTTCACGGGAGGCTTGCCAGCGCAAACGTTCCAGTCACTGTTCCTGGGACCCTTAATGTCAAAAAGCGATGGCAGGAAGATGACAAGCGTAATGAAAAAAGCAAATCAAAAAGATTTGCTTTTCATAAGAGATCTTTTGGAAGACGGAAAGATCAGGCCGGTTATTGATGAATGCTACCCGTTAAGTAAAACAGCTGAAGCTTTTCGGTATTTTGAAAAAGGCCACGCCCGAGGAAAGGTCGTCATAAGTGTGGTCTGATCATCTATGTAGTTGGTATCCAGAACGCCTTGGACGAATTAAAGCTCTCACGTTCTTAACAGGAGAGCCAAAGATGTTCCATTTAAGGAGAGGTGCTGGTTGAACACCTCTCCTTAAATCAGATAGTTATTGGCTAAAAGATATATTGATTTTTTCCTCCTTTAAAAACTTGGATATTAATTCAGCCCAGACAGATTGGGCAAGTTGCACCGTAAAACATACCAGACTGTCTCCACCAGTGGTCAACTCGGTGATCAAACCCTTCTCGAATCCAGCTTCCCATAGTGTTTCCGCCCATTCCTGCAAAACTGGAAGTGGCAATGCTTCAGAGAGCCGAGGGAGTAACATCATGCAAGCATGTTCCTCGATATTTTTCCCGTCATTCAAATCTCCTTCGAACACCAGAATGTAGGCCACCTCCTCCCCCGGCTGCCACTTGCCTGGCAAGGCAGGATCGGCGATCAAGGTCGCATGATACGCTCCATAATCTGGCAGGTGCTGCCAGGTCTGGCAGTAATGGGTGGCAAGCGGGTAGATCGTCCTGCCCTGCAAAAAGAGCTTCTTGCGCTGGCGAGCCTGGACGGTAGCCCGGATCGACTCCAATACCGTCTTGTGCCCGACCATGCCCAGGTAGATCAGGTTGCCGGCTTCGTCGTGGGCGTAACCTGTGACATAAGCTGAGCCATGTTCATTGCGGATTTGGGGAACACCCTCCGGCCACAGCCGGTCGACCTCACAGGTGACCCACTCCAGCCGCCAGGCCACAAAGGGTTGGCAGCTCTGCGCCAGGGTGGCATTGACCTGCTGGAGCAGGTTGTAGGGGCTTTCACCCACAGGTACATCGCGCAGAACGATTTCTCGATCCTTTGTCTTGACAGTCGCCAAGCGGCGCGCCCGGTCGATCACAGCGGTCGCCGGTTGGATAGGTGTTTGCAGGTCGTAGCGTTCCCAGCCAGGTGGAACCTGGCCGTTGTGTGGAGTGAAGAGATAGGAGCCCAGCTCGTACTCGTACTTGAAGCGCCCCCACTCACATTCGTAATCATAGGGGTAGCTGCCACGGCGCAAGCCTGGGATATCGTGGATGTACGGCAAGGGAAAGCCCTGACCGCTATCCGGCTTGGAACCAGAAACCAGGATATGTCCCTGCTTTTGCCGGTTGGCTGCCTTGAGGGCGCGCTCGCGGAAGTAGGTGTTCTCGAAGGGGGCAGGCAGAGCAGGGAGTGATTTTCCAGTCATGGCTGCCTCCCTAGAAATCTTCAGGGAAACCGATCGTGATGACCGGCTCGCCCTGATCACCGGGACCAACTACCATCCACAACGAGAGCGTGCGGCGGTGAGTGCGGTGAGGATGAGCGTTGTCAGCTTCGAAAAGACTCACCTCTAAGCTACATCGATCTTGTGTACCTGATCGGCGCGCGGTGAAGGACGCCAGAAAGACTACATCCCACAACCGGCCTTCGTAGCTCTGACCCAACGCTTTCTCTCGCTCATTCGGGGTGATGCGGGCGTGCAAGTCAGCGGTGATGGCGGTGGGGTAGCGAAATCCAGCTTCCGATGCCATTTGAGAGACATCCACCGGAACGCCATCTTCCAGCGCCTGGGAGCGAGTGTAAGCGTAAATCAAATTGTCATCATCCTGGCTTGCCCGCCTGGACGACAGCCCGGGTTACTGCGACATCGTCCGGGCTGGGTGTCGGGTCGCCGGACGGGTGATTATGTACCAGGATGATCGCCGCAGCCATGCGTTGGATGGCGGGCTTGAATAGCTCCGCCACCCGCACCTGGGCGGAATTCAGGCTGCCGTGATAGATCTCCACAATGTCGATCACCCGGTTGCGCGTGTCCAGAAGGATCACCCGCAGGTGTTCCTGTTCCAGGGCGCTCATCTCGTGCTGCAGCATGGCAGCTGCATCGGCCGGGCTGTGGATCGTCGGGCGATCTTCTTCAGTGTTGAGTGTCAGGCGCAGCCCGAGCTCTACCGCGGCTTTGATACGGGCGGCGTTCTGCTACCCGATGCCGGGAATATCAGCGATCTCGTGCGCCGGAGCTCGGCGAAGATCGGACAGCCGGCCATTCAAGTGCGCCAGCAGGGCGTCGGCAGTCTCGATGGGCTGTGGACCGCCGAGAAGGGCAGCCAGCAGCTCAATGATCGTGCAGGCATCGGCGCGAGCGCTGACCCGTTCGACTGGGCGCTCCCGCAAGGGGAGCAGCTTGTGCTTGGGGGTGTATTTCGTGTTGCCGGGCTTATCCGGCAGTAACAGCATCTGGCACATGTTTTCCTCCGTGTAATGAAATCGCCCGCCCTGGAGGGTTCCAGAGCGGGCGGCGTGTAAAGGGTTCTTGTGGCGGGATTACCGCCAGGTTTGTTCGATGACGGGCAGCCGGGCGGGCAGGAACGGTTCGTTCGTGCGCACCAAACCGCGCAGCTGATTGATCGCCGTCTGGGGTGCGATGCGCCCAGCGACCAGCAGGTAGACGATCTTGGAGACCGGCTCCTGGTTCTGCTGATCGGGCGGTACGGCTTTGGCCAGGTGCGCCAATCCTTCTCGCACGCTCCCCAGGTTCTCGTCAATCGAGCGGTCCAGCGGCTGCAACGGGGCGATAGCATCGCCCAGGCGCACGCAGCGCGGGTTGTGCCCGCAGGCCAGGCGCATGTAGTAGACATGATCGGCGTAAGCTTCCAGTGGGGAGTGGTCGATGATCAGGAACATACCGCCCTGATCTGGCGACCCGCACTCCCAGCAGCGAAACGGCTCGCCAATCTGCACCGGCGCAGGCTCGAATTCCATGTGGGTCAACGTGTGAACTTGCATCATTTCCTCCGTTAAAAAAATCAGCGGCCAGCTGCACTTTCGTGTTCACTGACCGCTGCTTGCTGGCGGCGAAGCGCCTCTTTTATCCGTTCGGCTTTGGCCTCCAGGAAGTGTCGTAAACCTCCTGCTGTACAGCGCCAGCCGAGCTCTTTGGTGAACTTGCCATCCCACTTACGGTCACGGACAATCTCTGCACCGCAGATCGGGCAGGACGGCATGGGATCGGGGGCGCGCTGCCCGCCGTTGCGCAGATATTCCGCCACGGCTTCGATGGCCGGGCAGGTTGCGCCCAGCTCGCAGGAACAGCGCCGCTGTTTATTGACCGTGTGAAAACGGGGCTGTGTGGTTGGGCTAAAGTCCACCAGATAGATGTATCCTACTACGCGGACGCGGGTGGGGAGCGATGAGAGATCGTGTTGGGTTACTCGATTTTGGGTTTCTTGCATGGGTTCCTCCTGAAACGTATGGGGATTGGTTTTCGCCGTTGGGATGACTGACCAAGGTATACGCTACTCTGCATCTTTCAGGTCAGGGAAGCACACCCCACTGGAGAAGAACCCAAGTGAGAGCCTCTTCTCCAGTCGCGTGTATCAGGAAGTGTGTAAGAAAAGGAGGTCAGTTCATAAATAATTTTGCAATAACCTATGTTTCGTGTTCCACCCCCAACCTTTTCCTGTTTTTAAAGATATTATTATTGAGGGCGCACCACAGTTCTTGAAGGAGACTGAATGGACGAAGCTGAGGCCATTGCTCAGTTGAAAGCAGGCAAAATCGCTGCATTACGGACGCTGATGGAGGTGTATCAGGTACAGGCAGTTCAGGCTGCCGTTCTGATCACTCAGGACCGGGCAGTGGCGGAAGACATCGTTCAAAACGCATTTTTGCGGACATATGAGCGAATTGGGCAGTTTAATAACTCACGGCCATTCCGTCCCTGGTTCTTGCGCATGGTGATCAACGATGCGCTCAAGGCGGCTGCCAGGCAAAGGCGTCACCTCTCCATTGACAATCAAGAGGATACAGCCTACCAGAAACTGGTAGAGCGGCTGGAGGCCACAGCCAATGCGCCGGAAGATGTTGTCCAACGAAACGAAGTGCAAGAAGCGATCCGGGAAGCCCTCACTAAACTATCGCCTCAACAAAGAGCCGTGATCATTCTCCGCTACTACTTAGGCCTGAGTGAACTAGAAATGTCCAGTGAACTGAATTGTGCACCAGGAACCGTAAAATGGCACCTGAATGCAGCGCGCGAGAGACTACGATCATTGCTTCTACCATTCGCAAAGTAAGGAGAGGATAAGATGAAAGAAAAAAATCAAACCCATTGGGCCATGCTGGAGATTGCCGAACAGGAAACGCCTGGATACACGATTGACCTGTGGCCGCGAGTTGAGGCACAGGTGATTTCACCAGCCGATAAGGCGCTGGGAACGATCATAAGAAACAGGAAGGAGCGAATTGCCTTTGGGCTTGTGCTCATGTTGCTGCTGATCGGTTCGCTCTTCTTCGTGCCTGCAGCACGGGCATTTGCCGAGGATATCATTCAACGCATGGGCATCGCCTTCGTTGATACACGGCAATTCGACGAAAATGTCAGGGTTGAAAAAGCTGAATCGATCAAGGTGACCCCTCCTCCATCGCTCAGCGTCGAAGAAATCCGGGAGCAAATCGCTTTTCCATTGATGCTACCGACCTGGTTGCCGGACGGACTGAACTATGTCCACCGCAGTATCAGCGAGTATGACCCGAGTTGGGAAGGCAGCGGGAAGAAACTGAGCATCATCTACGCCCGCACAGCAGACCAGGATTTCACGAAGGGTTTGTTATATCTAAATGCCAATGATGGACCCATCAGCGCCCCACCGCTGCTGGCAGAATCTCGCGAGCAATCTGTGACAGTTAACGGGCAGCCGGGGATTTACGTACATGGTGGCTGGCAAGATGATGGAAGCGGTGACCCGAACACGAAGATGGGAATCTTGCAGTGGGATGACCAAGCCGACGATGCCTACCTCACCTGGACCCAGGATGGGGTCACTTATCTGCTAGAGGCTCACAACCTGAGAGCGGACTTGGATGTGCTATTGCGAATCGCTGAATCGATGACAAGCAAGTAAATAGAAGGTAAAACAAGCACAGTGATACTTTTTGGGCAGGCAGAAAGCCTGCCCATTACTTTACCATTCGAAAACATATTCACGGGTCGCTTGATTACATATCTCGCACGGCTTCTCATCATTCTATATCCTTCTACCGGTTCTGTACAGCAATTTTTCAGGCAAATATCCCTTGGCAATTCTGTTACCCACTAAGCAAACGTGACAAACTCTGAGCATGCCAAAAGCCAGAGATTCCACCTCAACAAGGCTGAGATTGTCCCGTCTCTTCAGAATGAATTGACTTACGATTACCGCTTTCATGTCTCTAAAGATTTACGATAAATTACTTAGTTCAGAGAAGGGTGTGCTCATTTTAGAAATACCTGCCTGTTGTCATCCTCTGTTAGCAACGCGATGGTTCGGTGAATAACCGGGTGAGATTCCATACATGATCTCTTAGCAGGCTGGGTCAAAGTCCGAAAGACTTCCGTAAGCTCTCCGGATCATCTTTATTTCTGCTCCATGATTGACATCGTGCATCCGCATGATCCAGAAGAAGTTCGCCGCCGTTCTCCCATGGCTCCTGATTGGGATCGGTTTCAATAAATCTTCCTCTGGACATTGCTTCAGACAGGCTAAAAGGTGGTCATGCGCCTTTCGGTTAAGCTCTATCATGGCCTGGATATTGCCAAAGGGCTTTTCAATGGGTTCATCCCATCTGGAAAAACCTTGTTGGCAATAAAAGATTTTGCAGGAAGCAACATGATAGAGAATTTCTGCAATCGTCCAGGTGGTCTCGTTGAGCTTCCATTCAGCTTCTGGTTGAGTAAGATTTTGGACCGAGCTCAATAAGGACATCTCCGGATTATTCTCAAACGCGTCCATAGTTTGCATGACAAGCAGGTCTTTCATGAACCAGCCTCCGGCTTAAATCTACGATATCTACACACTTGATTTTCTGCAACGCCCAACTATTATTATACAGACTCTGTAATTTTCATAACTTGTATTAACCCTATTCTTGATCTAAAATCTTGTTAACTGCCACCTGTATGCAAAAGACTGACGCGCTCATTCACACCAAGCTACGCCTGCCCTTCACCCGGAAGGAGCTGGTCTCCAGGCCGCGGCTCCAGGAACGGATTGCGCAAGGGCTGCGCGGTCCGCTGACGCTGATTACCGCCCCGGCTGGTTTTGGCAAGACCACCCTGGTGGCATCTTGTATCGCCGGCTTTGGAACGCCTGTGGCCTGGCTGTCTCTGGATAAGGATGACAGTCAGGTGGAGCGCTTCCTGAAGTATCTGGTCGCCGCCTTGCAGGAAGCTGATCCTACGCTCGGGAGCGAAGCCGCGCAACTCCTGGCAGCGATACAGCAAGTGATGCCTGAAACCATCCTGACCAGTCTCATTAATGACCTGGATCGCGCCGCCAGAGAGATGGTCCTGGTTTTGGATGACTACCAGCTGATCAGCAGCCAGGCGGTGCACGAGGCAGTGACTTTTCTGCTCGAGCACTGCCCCAAGACTTTCCATCTGGTGATCGCTACCCGGTCGGATCCTCTGCTTCCGTTTGTCCGCTTGCGCGCCCGCGGCCAGACGGTTGAGCTGCGTACCGCCGATCTTCGCTTTAGCGAGCCCGAGGCAGCCCAGTTCCTGAACGAAGTCATGGGTCTCCACCTGGATGCTGGGTCGGTGGCGGTGCTCGCGGAGCGGACGGAAGGCTGGGTCGCTGGCTTGCAGATGGCGGCGCTCTCGATGCGCGACCGTGCAGACGTGCGCGGGTTCATCGAAGGCTTCTCGGGCACAAACCGCTTCATCCTGGATTACCTGTTGGAGGAGGTGCTGGCCAGCCAGCCGCCAGAAATCCAGCATTTTCTTCTGCACACCTCGATCTTGGAGCGGCTGACCGCCCCGCTCTGCGATGCCGTCCTGGCAAACGAGGAAGGATTTACAAGCCAATCAACCTCCATCCTGGAGTACCTGGAACGGGTCAATCTCTTCCTGGTGCCCCTGGATGATGAGCGGATCTGGTACCGCTATCACCACCTCTTTGCCGATTTGTTACGCGCCCGCTTGCAGCAAACCCTTATAAGCCAAGATATCGCTGCGTTGCACACGGGGGCAGCCCAATGGTACGAACAGAATGGATTGACCTATGAGGCAATCCATCATGCTTCTTTAACGTCAAATAGTGAATGGGTCGAGCGTTTGATCGAGCAGAACTATATTGAGGTGTTCCGTCGTAGAGAAGTCGCTTACATTCGTTTCTTAACTGGCGAGTTGAGCAAAGAATTGGTTTATCGGAGACCCTGGTTATGTATTTATGAAGCCGAAAGCCACGCCTGGTTTGGTGAATTGGACGAGGCGGATGGTTTATTGGCAGTAGCCGAAAGGCACATTCGGTCTGGGGCTCCATCTTCTGACACTCAAGCTATGTTGGGCCATCTGGCCTATATTAAAAGCCGAGTCACTGCCATGCGTGGCGATATCCAGCGAGCCATTGAGTATTGTCTCACAGCTCGTGAAAATACCCCCGTCAGCAACCAGGCTCTTCTTGGGGGTATTGGCGTCATGCTCGGATATGGATACTTCCTGGATGGCGATTTTACGAACGCAATCCAGGCACTCCACGAGACGATCCAATCGGGCACAGCTGGCGGTGTGATCACGATCACGGTGGCGGCCTATTGTGTTCTGGCCAGGTTGTATGCTATCCAGGGTCAGTTACATCGATCCTTCGAGGTATACAAAGAAGCTGGAAATTTTATCCATGAGGTGGGTGGTCAGAATCTGGGCGTGAGAGGAATCGTGGACGTAGGAATGGCCGATCTTTTTTATGAATGGAACGACCTGGAGGCTGCCCTCACGCACATCAAGCAAGGGTTGGAGTTCATCCCCTATTGGGGCAAAGCGGACGATACCGCCCTGGCCTCCGTAACCTTTGCGCGAATTCAGCAGGCTCTAGGGAACACGGCTGCCGCGCTGGAAACCATAGAAAAAGGGTCTCAAGTGATCCAGGCGAGCGGTGTCTTCTCAGAAGCGCGGGAAGCGGTAACGACCACTGAGATCAGGCTGCGTCTGGCACAAGGGAACAGCCTGGAAGACGCTGGCTGGTCCAGCTCACTTGAAAAAGGCTTGAGCTCGGAAGATTCCTTCCGGTTTGGAAATGAGCTGGCGCACAGTACGCTTGCACGAGGTTACATAGCTCAGAAAAGACTGGATGAAGCCATAGGATTACTATCCCGCCTCGAGGCAAAGGCCCAATCCGGCGGAAGAACGGGCCGGCTCATCGAAATCCTGATCCTCAAAGCATTGGCGCTGCAGAGATTGGGTGAACCTGCACAGGCATTGGATATATTGGCGAAAAGCCTGGCCCTGGCTGAACCCGAGGGCTATGTGCGGATCTTCCTGGGGGAAGGACAGCCCATGCAGATGTTGCTCGCTCAATGGCTGACCCATACTGGCGTCGATTCCCTGCGTGACTACGCTATCCACCTCCTCTCTCAATTTGATGCCGAACCGCAAGTGGTCATGGCAACGCATGGAAAAGCCTCCCCGGCAGGCGACCTGGTCGAACCTTTGAGCCAGCGGGAGCTGGAGGTGCTCCACCTCATCGCTCTGGGCAGGACCAACCAGGAGATCGCCCAGCAGCTCATCGTGTCCCCGGGAACCGTTAAAGCTCACACGGCCAATATCTATCGCAAGCTGGATGTCGCCAACCGGACCGAGGCAGTCGCCCGTGCCAGGCAGCTCGGTATCCTCCCCTGACCCCCCAAGAATAAGGTTAGCAGGTAAACCACACAAATAAACCCTGGATATCCCCTTTGGCAGATGCGGGATTCCTCGCAGCGCGCTAAATTATAAGCAGATAAGAAGTTTGGTGCGACCAGAAAGGAGTCAACCCATGAAGAAAGTGACCGCATTTGTTGGAAGCGCCCACAAGAGGAACACGCACAAGGCCGTCGTGCAGTTCCTGAACAATCTGCAAGCGCTGGGTGAGGTGGAGTGCGAAATCGTCACTCTGACCGATTACAAGCTCGGGATTTGCCGGGGCTGCCGCCTTTGCTTTAAGAAGGGCGAAGAGTTCTGCCCGTTGAAGGATGACCGGGACGTGCTGTTTGACAAGATCAAGGCGTCTGACGGGGTGGTCTTCGCCACCCCGAACTACTGTTTTCAGATGACCGGAATCATGAAGGTCTTCCTCGACCGGTTCGGTTTCGCCTTTCACCGGCCGCGCTACTTCGGGAAAGCCTTCACCAGCATCGTCACCCAGGGCTTCGGTGGCGGCAACAAGATCATCAAGGATCTCGATTTCGCAGCCAGCGCCATAGGATTCAACACGGTGAAGGGTACCACCATCACAGGTTTCGATCCGAAGACGGAGAAGCAGCAGCAAAGGGCAGATAAGAATCTTGCAGAGCTGAGCAAGCGGTTCTACACCTTACTGGCCAGGCCCGCCAATCCTTCGCCAACGTTGTTCCAGCTCTTTATTTTCAGGATCGGTCGATCCACGATCAGACAAGAGGCCGACCCAGAGAGTGTTGACTACAGATACTACGTGGACAGGGGCTGGCTCCAGTCGGACTACTACTATCCCACCCGCCTGAACCCACTGAAGAGGGCAGCCGGCAATTTCCTGGACTCAATTTCAGGAACTTTCAGAAAAATGATCGCATAAGGAGGACCGCTGTGCCGGAATACTACGAGGTCAAAATCAAGGGCCACCTGGATCCATGTTGGTCAGATTGGTTTGCAGGCTTGACGTTGACGCACCTGGAAGGGAACGAGACCCTGCTCTCCGGCCCGCTGCCCGACCAGGCTGCCCTTCACGGGCTGCTCGAGTGTATCCGCGACCTCAACCTGACCCTGATCTCCGTTACCTGCAGCGGTCCACCCACCCGGACTTCAGAAAAGGAATAAAATAATGTGGAGCGCTTCCTGGCGTTGATGGTCTGATTGTCAACCAATCATAATTCAATTCAATATAATATAAGGAAAGAAGTTGAAATGTCCGAAACACCAACAATCCCCCCAATTGTCAATAAGACCATGAAGTTCATCTTGCGCTCGCCGATGCATGGCATGGTCAGCAAAACCGTCTTGCTGATCACCTTCACCGGGCGCAAGAGCGGGAAGACTTACACCACCCCGGTCGACTACTCGCAATCCGACGGCCAGGTGACCGTTTTCACCCATGCCGACTGGTGGAAGAACCTGCGCGGTGGCGCGCCGGTCACATTGCGCATCCGAGGCCGGGAGTTCCGTGGACTGGCAGAGCCGGTTGCCGAGGATAAGCAAGCCATCGCAGCCGGGCTGATAGCGCATCTACGCAAGGTGACGAGTGACGCCAGGTATTACGGCGTGACCTTCGACGATCACGGACACCCAAGAGCCGAAGAAGTAGAGAAAGCAGTGCAGTCTGTAGTGATGATCCGCATCCGGCTGTGCTGATGCACAAGGGAAGTGAAGGTTAGAATGCTGTTGGAAAATAGACTGGTTGCTCAGGCCACCCATTCTGCGATGGGCACCGTCATGACCCACAAGGCTTTTGGCAGATATGCTGAAGACAGTCTGGCGGCTGTTTGCGCAGAAGTTGAGTGGATCGAAGGACTCCTCAGCCGTTTTTTACCCGATAGTGATATCAGTCGCATCAACGAATCAGCAGGGATCAAAAGTGAAAAGGTAAGCCCTGAAACCTACGAGGTGCTGACCAAAGCGGTTGAATTTTCACGATACTGTCCAGGATGCTTTGATGTGACTATCGAGCCATTGGTTACCCTGTGGAATAGAGGCAAGGATTCATCGGTTCAACCAGAGGAATTGAGCATCCAGCAGGTCCTTCCCTTGGTGAATGATCGCGATTTGATCCTGGATCCCTGGAAAATGACCGCCGGGCTGAAGTTTGTAGGGCAGTCGGTTGACCTGGGAGGGATCGGGAAAGGGTTTGCTGGCGACAGGATCCTGGAGGTTTACCGGCAATTTGGCGTCTCTTCGGCGTATTCGAATCTCGGTGGAAATGTCGTTACTCTTGGGGCAAAACCCGATGGTAGCCCCTGGCGTATCGGCATCCAGCATCCCCGGCAGGAAAACAAAATCATTGGGTCAGTCTCCGTGGTTAACCAGACCGTGGTGACATCCGGAGATTACCAGCGCTATTTTACCGATAGCCAGGGGAAAAGGCACCACCATATCCTGAACCCAACGACCGGATATCCTGCGGAATCAGGGCTGATCAGCGTTTCTATTGTCTCAGAAAAGTCATTGGCAGCAGATGCATTATCCACCATATTGTTCGTGGCAGGGATGGAGAAGGGACTTGAGTACCTGAGAAGCTTTCCTCAAACGGAAGTCATTCTGGTCGATACTGACCTGCAGGTTTACGTCACACCAGGTCTCAGAGACCACTTTCAAGCAGATCAGGGCATGGATGTGACGGTTTTGGATTGAATGAAAGGAGAAAGTAAAATGATTGGTTGGATTATCGTACTCATTGTTGTGGCTGCTTTGGGGATCGCCGGGGGGATCGGCTGGTCAAAGCTAATGAAAGAACATCGTGAGGCCAGAAACCTGCCATTGGATGCCGTGGATTTCAACAGGCTGAATGATGGCACCTATCATGGGGCTTACGCGGGTGGGATGTACAAATGGCGGGCCAACGAATGCGATGTTACCGTGTCATCAGGCAAAGTGACCGATATTCAACTCGCAGGCAGCATAGATCCAGGCAGCAAGAATACGCAGCATCAGGCACTCTACGAGCGGGTCATCCAGGCACAGTCGCTGCAGGTGAATACCATCAGCGGCGCGACCCTCACCTCGAAAGCCTATCTCAAGGCGATAGAAATTGCGCTGGTCTCGGCGCAGCACACATAGAGATCGGATTTTGATCCTAGGAGAAGATGACTATGGACGCGAAGGAGAATGCGAAAGAGCAGGGGAAACCGAAAGGAAAAGGCAAATTATTGAGGGGTTGTCTGATCACGCTGATGATCATGGTGGTGATCCTGGCGGTCGGCATGGGGATCGGCTGGTCATTTTTGTCCAAAGAGCACCAGGAGGCTGCAAGTCTCCCGCTCAATGCCGTTCATTTTGACAGGCTGAGTGATGGCACCTATCATGGCGTGTATGCAGGCGGCATGTACCGGTGGCGGTACAACGAATGCGATGTCACGGTGAAGAACGGTAAAGTGACCGGTATTCAACTCGCTGGCAGCAAAGACCCGGGCGCCGAAAATACGAATACGAAAATGCTCTACGAGCGGGTCATCGAGGCGCAATCCCTGCAGGTGGATACCATCAGCGGAGCAACTCTCACCTCAAAAGCTTACCTCCAATGTGTCGAGAACGCATTGATCCCAGCGCAACACGAATAACAAGAAGAGGTTATTTATGACTGGATTTTGGATTGGTTTGGCTATTGTCCTGATCGGTATTGTGCTTGCGGGTGTTGCGATAGTGGTGGTTCGCTACCTCAGGGACATCCGCGCCGCCCGCCAGCGAGTCAAAAGCCTGGGCAGCCAGGTGATCGAGACGGCCTGTGGGCCAATCGAGTACGCCCGGGTGGGGGAGGGTTACCCGGTGCTGGTCGTTCACGGCGCCATGGGTGGTTTCGACCAGGGTTTGTGGCTGGCGCAAAGCTTCGATATGACCCAATACCAGGTCATCTCCGTCTCGCGCTTCGGCTACCTGCGCTCGCCTGTGCCGGCAGGCGCCAATCTCGACCTGCAAGCGGATGCCTTTGCCGCCCTGTTAGATGCCCTGCAGATTCCACAGGTTGCCGTTTTCGCTGTCTCGGCGGGCTCCACCTCGGCGATCCGCTTTGCGGCGCGCCACCCGGGGCGCGTCTCGGCGCTCATCCTGCTTGGCCCCGATGCGCCCGGGAAAGTCCAGACAGCTTTGCCGCCCAGGTTCATCTTCGACAAACTGCTGCGTGGCGATTTTATCTATTGGTCATTGCTCACCTTTTTCGGGAGGTGGGTGCAGAATACAATTGGCCTGGTGCCCAAGGGATACGTTCTCACCCCTGAAAACGCGGCCTTGGTCAGAAGAATCCAGCTAGGCGATCTGCCGGTCAGCCAACGAATGGATGGCATGATCTTCGAAAGCTACACTTTGGATGCCGAGTACAGGGCGTCCGTTACTGCGGCCAGTCCTTATCCACTCAGCCAGATCGAGACTCCGGTGCTGGTCATCAATGCCTTGGACGATCCAATTTCGATCCCTGAGAACGTGCGCGCCCTGGCTGAGCAGATGCCCAGGGCGCGCCTGTTCGTTGTGCCAGAGGGAGGCCATTTCTTCTTCGGACATGTGGAAGAAGTCAAAGCTGAGATCACGCAGTTTCTGCGCAGCCACCTGGCCGAACGGTGAATCGTTAACCAGGTAAGAGAAAGGCAAAGATGAATAAAAAGAAAATCCTCCTGCAATCCTTGTTCGGTCTGGGTGCACTGGCTCTGGTCTTCAAAGCGCTGCAGGGCAGGCGCGCTCCACGGGCTAGTTCCTATGATGCGATCGACGCTTACGTCGTAGAGCAGATGCGTCGTCTGCACATCCCGGGTGCATCTCTTGCCATCGTCGAGGGCGATCAGATCACCCACCTGCGCGGTTTTGGACGGGCCCGATCCGGCGGTGAAGTGCCCACACCGCAGACGCCTTTTTTCATCGGCTCCGTCACCAAGTCGTTCACCGCCCTGGCGGTGATGCAGCTTGTCGAAGCCGGCAAGGTCGAGCTGGATGCCCCGGTCCAGTGCTACCTGCCCTGGTTCACACTCGCCGATTCCCAGGCAGCCTCTGAGATCACCGTGCGCCACCTGCTCAACCAGACCAGCAGCCTGCCCGGGTTGCCCGGGGAGCTGGCCCTGGCTGATTTCGATGATCGTCCGGACGCCACCGAGCGCCAGGTGCGCGCCCTATCCACGCTCAAGATCGTCCACCCAGTTGGCTCGCAGTGCGAGTACAGCAACCTGAATTACAACATCCTGGGGCTGGTCATCGAGGTCGCCAGCGGCGAATCCTATGCCGACTACATTCAAAGCCATATCTTTGACCTCCTTGAAATGCGCCACAGCTATACTTCCAGGGCAGAGGCGAGACAAAATGGCCTGGCAATGGGCCACCGTCACTGGTTCAGCCTCCCCTTCCCTGCGCCGGATTTGCCCATCCCGCGCGGCTCGCTGCCATCCGGCCAGCTCATCTCCTGCACGGAAGACATGGCGCATTACTTGATCGCTCATCTCAACGGGGGTCGCTATGGAGACGTAGAGATTCTCTCGAGCGCTGGCATCGACGAGCTGCACCGGGGGGTGAAGGAATACATCGCCATGGGCATCTCGGCCGGAAAGTACGGCATGGGATGGTTTGACATCGATATGGGAAAAACGAAAACCTTCTCGCACAGCGGCAATGTTCCTGACTTTTCCGCCTTCATGGCGCTCGTTCCAGGGCAGAAGAAAGGCGTGGTGATGCTCCTCAACGCCGATCCTTATGGATTGCCCCCCATCACGGCAGAGATTGGGCTGAACCTGACCGCCTTGCTCGCTGGCCAGCAGCCTGGTCCGATCCGGCTGGATTTCATCCAGTGGATCATGCGTCTCCTGCCGTTGATCCCGTTGCTCCAGGTCGCAGGCGTCGCCCTCACGCTTCGGCGGCTACGTCGATGGCAAAAAGACCCGGCGCTTCGCCCGGCCCGTGGGCGCCTGTGGGGAGAGCACATCCTGCTTCCGCTGGTCCCAAACCTGGCGCTGGCGGCTCTCCTGGGTTATCTGCGATCCACTGGCCTGATCCGTTTTTTTGCAGCTCTTTATGCCCGACCTGGCCTGGATTGCCCGGATCAGCGGCGGTTTTGCCAGGGTGTGGGCCTCCCTGCGCACCGGGCTAATCCTCCAGACCTTGAGAAAGCCTCCACAACTTTAAACCTTTTTCCCCAGGGAGAAATCTATGGAAACACAATATGATCTTACTGAAGGCACCTACCTGCACATCGTTCTGGAAGGTTCTCCATATCAGGCTGGAATATTGTTAGCGAAAACGCTACACAATGTCGAACGCTTGAGCTTCTGTTTCCAGCCATTCGATTTTGACGCGGAGAAGTTTGGTTATGCCGACCTCTCGCAGATGCAAAAAGCCCTCGAACAGTATTGCCCGGGATTCAATGAAGAAATCCAAGGTTTTGCAGATGAACTTGCCCTTCCCATTGAAAAAGTTTTCCACTACAGTGCTAACAGTCAGGCAGTACGGGCATGCAGTCACTTCGCGGTGCATCCTTCCAACACGAAAGAAGGGAAACCTTTGCTGGGCAGAAGCTACGAGATGTCTCCCAATGATGAAGACCGCATTCTGATCACCTCACGGATGAACGGGCGGGCAAAGAGCATTGGTTTCTCGACGATAATTTTCGGAAGATTAGATGGAATCAACGAGCACGGGCTATCAGCAACTATGTCTGCCAGCATTGCCCCGCCTCAGCGGGAAAAATCGAAAGGCTTTGATTTCTGGGTATTCATGCGAGCTGTTTTGGATACCTGTCAAAACGTGGCTGAAGCTCTCGACTTGTTGAGGGAATTTCCTCTCAATGCCTACACTAATTTCTTGTTGCTCGATGCCAGTGGAGATGGTGCTTTAATCGAGGCGGCGGGCAGTATGCGAGCCATCCGCCGATTTGATGGGGAAATCCCTCCCTACTTGATTGCCGTCCAGCATTACAGTTTGCCGGAAATGGCCACTCACAACCTGGACCGCGATTTGAACTTTTCAGCTCCTCGCTACAATGGCATCAAACAACGTCTGGAAGCCGATAAGCCCTTCGTGACTGTGGACAGTATGAAAGGGATCTTGTCCTCGGAAGCGCCAAATGGCAGCTTCTGCCCATATTATAAAACCTATGGCCTTGGCACTCTGTGGTCTGAAGTGTTTCATCCGGCAGAGAGAACGGTGGAGCTGATCTTCGGATCGGTGACGCACAATCCGTGGTATACGTTTGGGATGATGGATGGTGTGCCTGGGGTGCGTGAATATATTGGGATTTTTGCATCGAAAGGGATGTAAATGAAAAAACATAGATACAAAGAGAACGAATGAAAAAAGATTTCACTTATTCCGAACGAAGGTGATTTAATAAAACTGGGAGGACTATCCCATGACAGAGATCATTACCAACCAGGATGCTCAATATGCCCTGGACATCGTCAAGAAGATTTGCACGGAGGTGGGGCCTGGTATAGCAGGCAGCTCCCAGGAGCGGGAACGGGCTGCGATGATTCAAGAGGAATTGGAATCGCACCTGGGCGCCGGAAATGTTGCCGTGGAGGAATTCACCGTTGCACCGGAGGCCACTTTGAGCCCGTATCCCGGCGTGCCCTTTATGATTCTGGCTGCTCTGCTAAATATTTCCACGGGGCACCTCCCGGGAATCTCACCCTGGCTGACCGCCACTGCGGCCCTGGTGTTCTCCATTCTCACGCCGTTGCTGTTCATCCTCGAGTTCATCCTCGGTTTCGAGGTGATCGATCCATTTTTCAGGAAAAAAGAGTCCGTGAACGTGATCGGAACGCTGCGCAGTCCCGGAACCCAAAACGTGAAGCGATTGCTCCTCCTGGGTGGCCACCACGACAGCGCTCCCGAGAATACCTGGTTCCGTTTCCTTGGTTTTGGATTCTTTATCCTCTCGGGGATTTTTTTCATCGGAGCCATCACCATGCTGGTGATGAGCGTCATCCAATTGACCGGCGTGATCCTGGACAAGGCCGACATCGTTCGCGCTGGAACCCTGGGATGGGTGTTGCTGGCCTTTCCAATCACGCCTTCGATTATCTTTGTATGGTTCCAAACCCGAGGATGGAAAAACGGGGGCAATGTGCCGGGCGCGGTGGATAATCTCTCGGCCAGCGCAGTTGGGGTGGCTATGTGCCGGTTCCTGGTGAAAAATCCCTCCTACATTCCCGCTGACACGGAAATCCGCTTCGTCTCCTTCGGCAGCGAGGAGGTAGGGCTGCGGGGCTCGCGGCGCTACGTGGAGCGCCACCTGGACGAGCTGAAGCGCCTGGAGGCGCGGCTGCTCAATTTCGAGATGATCGCCTATCCGGAAATCGGCATCCTCACCGGAGACGTGAACGGTACCCTGAAATATCCACCGGAGGTGGTGAAAAGCGCGGTCGCGGCGGCAGAGCGCGCCGGGGTTCCTTACAAGGTGACGTCCGCCACCATCGGGGTCAATACCGACGCGGCCTCCTTCAACAAAGCCGGTCTCAAGGCGCTGACTTTGTTCCCCTTTAAATTCCCTCAACAGACAGTGGCCTTCTATCACACGTATCGAGATCGGCCGGAAGTGATGACCATCGAACCGCTGTTCAACGTGCTGAAACTCGCTTTCGAGTGGGTACGCAACGGCGGGGAGGGCAGCTAAGTCCCTTATCCCAGCTCTTCACCCTCCAGATCGGGCGAGGGGGGTATTTCATATCATAATGGAAAACAAACAGGAGATACATCATGATCAACATCTTCAAGAAGCACCACGGAATGAACATCATCGGGCAGGGCGGGAAGATCATCCTTTTTATGCTGCCATCTTTGATTGCAGCCATCCTGGTCCATGGGTATCTCCCCCAGATCGCAGCATTGCCCAGGAGCATCAGCTTTATCAGGCCCGTGGGATATGTTTTGCTATTCCTTGGGGTGATCCTTTGGGGGACTGCGATGGTCCAGCTATTGACGGGCTTTCCCAAAGGTGAACTTGTAACCACCGGGGCATACGGGGTTGTGCGCAATCCGATCTACTCCAGCGTGACGTTCTTCGTCCTTCCCGGCGTGGCGCTGATCACGTTGACCTGGGTCTACCTGGTTGCTTCGGTCTTTTTAGTTGCCGGTGTGATGATTTTCATCGGCAAAGAGGAGCAGCAGCTCACGCAGGCCTTTGGCAAGAAGTATGAAGATTATATGGCCAGGGTGGACCGGCTGGTGCCATTCAAGAAACCCTGACTTCAGTTCATTTTTATGGTTAGAGAAAAAAATTCATGGATGCACAGAGTTCTCATTCTGAATTCCAGACATTTTCTCCAGCTCCAAAGCCAGGGAGGATGAGCTCCCGGAACATCATCATCGCTCTATCTACCTTAATGGCGCTGCAAATGACCAGCTTCGTCATGATCCTGCCCCTGTTCGCCCGGCGGTTCAGCGAGCTTGGCGCAGGAGTGGAGGCTTTGGGAATCAGTGCCATGGCTTATGCCCTCACCAGCACCCTGGCGGCTCCCTTCATGGGCGCATTGGCCGATCGGTTTGGGCGGAGACCGTTGGTCCTGGTCTCTCTGGCAGCCTACGCGGTGGCTTTCAGCGGATATCTGCTGGCACCATCAGCGGGCGTTTTTATCCTGCTTAGAGGTCTGGCCGGAGCTTTTACCGCAGGATTGATCCCGGCTGTGACAGGATTGGTGGTCGATCTGGCCCCCCAGGACCGCCGTGCGCAGTGGATCAGCTTTATGAATGGTGGCGCATCGTTCGGGTGGATCGCTGGGCCCATCGCGGGAGGGATGATCTATGACCGCTGGGGGTACAGTGCCGCGCTCACCGTTTCGGTCCTCATGGCAACCCTGACTTTTATTGAGGCACTCCTGTTTGTCCCGGAAAGCCACCCTGCAATGGTAAGTTCGTTTGCTTGGAGGGAGCAAAGCGCGGCAAATCACAACCCCAAAAACATCCAGGGTTGGCTGCTCAATTTACGGAGCACCCTTCCCCATTCCCTTTGGGTCTTCATCATCCTGCTGTTCATCTTCTTCGCCGTCTTCTTCGCCTGGGCATTTATCGAGCCGCGCTTCATGTTCTATGTCTACAATGAGCTTGGCTGGAATTCCTCCATGCTTGGTCTGATGATGAGCACTTATGGAATTGCCATGATGCTTGGAGAGTTCGGGTTTGGACGGTCGAGCGACCGGCTGGGGAGAAAGCCAATCATCCTTGTAGGCCTGGTGCTCTTCTCGGCGCAGTTCATCGGGTTAGCGTTTTTTAGAAACTACATCCTGGTTGCAGTAACTTTCGTCATTGCCGGCCTGGGAAACGCCCTGTATGACCCTGCTTTGAGCGCTTCCATTCTCGATATTTCCCCGGAGGAACACC
>Ga0315268_10001114_pt1 | contig 31098 bp, 25 predicted proteins | sample C1_top_MG_FD_204535 | JGI IMG/M metagenome (GOLD analysis project Ga0315268, IMG submission 204535) | Sediment microbial communities from Yellowstone Lake, YNP, Wyoming, USA - C1_top | ecosystem: Environmental > Aquatic > Freshwater > Lake > Sediment | place: USA: Wyoming | collected 2017-08-01
GTCAATTCCGGCATCCGCCGTATCTGCGTCATGACCCAGTACAAGTCGCACAGCCTGCTGCAGCATTTGCACCGCGGCTGGAGTTTTCTGCGCGGCGAATTCAACGAATTCGTCGAACTCATGCCGGCGCAGCAGAGGGTCGCGGAAAGCTGGTACAGCGGCACCGCCGATGCGGTGTTCCAGAACATGGACATCCTGCGTAACTACGATGCGTCCTACATCCTGATTCTGGCGGGCGACCATGTTTACAAGATGGACTATGGCGAGATGCTGGCTTTTCACACCGCCAGCGCCGCGGACATGACGGTGGCCTGCATCGAAGTGCCGATCGGGGAGGCCAGGGAATTCGGGGTGATGTCGGTGGACGCCGAAAACCACGTCGTCGGCTTCCATGAAAAACCGGAGCATCCCGAGCCGATTCAAGGCAACCCAAACATGGCGCTGGCGAGTATGGGCGTTTACGTGTTCAACGCCGAGTTCCTGTTCGAGCAATTGAACCGCGACGCCATCGAACCGAAATCCTCGCATGATTTCGGCAAGGACATCATCCCCTACATCATGTCGCGCTACCGTATTTTTGCCCACCGTTTTTCCGACAGCTGCGTTGCCTCGCCAGGCGAGGCGCCGTATTGGCGTGACGTGGGGACGGTGGATGCCTACTGGGAAGCGAATATGGAGCTCACCAAAGTCACCCCGGACCTCAACCTCTACGACAAGACCTGGCCGATCTGGACTTACCAGGCGCAGCTGCCGCCGGCCAAGTTCGTGTTCGATGACAGTGATCGCCGCGGCTTTGCGGTGGATTCGCTGGTGTCGGGCGGCTGCATCATCAGTGGCGCGGCGGTGCGGCGTTCGTTGCTTTTTTCCAACGTATATGTTCACAGCTATGCCGAGGTGACCGATTCTGTGATACTGCCGGACGTTAACATTGGACGCAATGCAGTGCTAAACCGGGTGGTGGTGGACAAGGGGTGCGATATCCCGGAAGGGCTGGTGATAGGGCTGAATCCCGAGGAGGACGCAAAGCGCTTTCATGTGACGAAGAAAGGGATCACCCTGATTACGCCAGACATGCTCGGGCAGAGGGTGCACTATGTTAGATGATAGGCAATAGGCTAGAGGCGATGGGCAATAGGCGTGGTCGCTTCGCGGTTTTCCTATCGCCCCTAGCCTCTAGCCCCCGGCCTGCTTTCCTATGACCGACAAAAAACTTCACTTGATTCTGTGCTGGCACATGCACCAGCCGGATTACCGCAATCTGACCACGGGCGAATACGTGCTGCCGTGGACCTACCTCCACGCCATGAAGGATTACACCGACATGGCTTATCACCTGGAAAGCCATCCCAAGGCGCACGCTGTGTTCAACTTCGTGCCGGTGCTGCTGGACCAGTTGGAAGATTACAGTCGGCAATTCGACGAAGGCAACTTGCGCGACCCGCTGCTTGCGTTGTTGGCCGAAGATGACCTGAATAGCATTTCCTCCGTTCGGCGCAAGCTGGTTTTTGATAGCTGTTTCCGCAGCAACCATGCCAAGATGATTGATCCCTACCCGCCCTACAGGCGGCTGAGCGATCTGTATAAGCATCTGGAGCCGCACGGCGAGGCGAGCTTGGATTTTCTTTCCGGGCAGTACCTGGCGGACCTGCTGGTCTGGTACCACTTGGTGTGGTGTGGCGAAAGCGTACGGCGCAACAACGAACTGGTGGTCAGGCTGATGGCGAAGGGTTCGCATTTCACCCTTGCTGACCGCCGCCATCTGTTCGATCTGATCGGGAAAACCATCCAGGGACTGATTCCGCGCTACCGCAAGCTGGCCGATTCCGGCCAGATCGAAATTTCCACCACGCCTCACTACCACCCCATCGTGCCGCTCCTGCTCGACTTCAAGGTGGCGCGGGAAAGCATGCCCAGCGTCAACCTGCCCGAGGCGGCATGCTACCCGGGCGGGCTCAAGCGCGCTTCCTTCCATATATCGTCCGCGATAGAGAGCCACCGCAACCGTTTCGGCACCGCGCCACAGGGAGTCTGGCCGGCCGAGGGCGGCGTGTCGCAAGCGGCTGCGACAGTGTTTGCCGAACATGGCTGCCGCTGGATGGCGAGCGGGGAAGCCGTGCTGGTGAACAGTCTGCGCGGACAGGGAGGAAAGCAGCCGTTGCCTGACCGGATGAGTTACCTTTATCGCCCTTACCGGCTTTCCCTGGGCGATCATGAGATCGTTTCCTTCTTCCGCGACGACAAGTTGTCCGACCGGATCGGTTTTGAATATGCCAAGTGGTTTGGCCGGGACGCGGTGGGCAACTTCATCAACGCCCTGGAGGATATCTGGCATAGCACACCGGAAGACGAGAGCCCGGTGGTCAGCATCATCCTGGATGGCGAAAACGCCTGGGAATACTATCCGTACAACGGCTATTATTTTCTTTCCGAGATGTATGAAGCGCTGGAAGAGCATCCCTATATTCGCACCACCACCTTTAAGGATTACCTCGACGGCGGCGTGGAACAAAATGGTATGCAGGCACAATTGCCTTTGGGCTTGAGCGAGGGAGCAGGGGCCAATCTGGAAATGGGAGAATTGCAGCATCTGGTCGCCGGAAGCTGGGTGTATGGCACATTTTCGACCTGGATCGGGTCGCCGGAAAAGAACCGCGCCTGGGATCTGCTGTGCGCCGCCAAGCAGAGCTTCGATCTGGTCATGGGCAGCGGCCGCCTGGACAAGCAGGAAGCCGACCTCGCGCATAAGCAGCTGGCCGATTGCGAGGGCTCGGACTGGTTCTGGTGGTTCGGCGATGAAAACCCGCAGCACAGCGTGGAAAGTTTCGACAAACTGTACCGGGAAAATCTGGCGAATTTATACCTGCTGTTGAAACTACCCGTTCCCGATGAGCTCAGCGAGCCGATCAGCCATGGCGGCGGCCACCCCGAAGCGGGCGGCGCCATGCGGCGGGCTACTTGAGTGCTGAGTTCAGCAAAGTAGGGTGGGCACGATTTTTGTGCCCACGCGGTCAGCCAGATTTTCGCGTGGGCACAAAGACGTGCCCACCCTACCAAACTGATCTGACCACTGATTACTGAAAACCGAATAATGACAAAACCCATTTCCCTTCTGCTCGGCGTCCATGCCCACCAGCCTGTCGGCAATTTTCCGGAAGTTCTGGAAGAAGCGCACCTGCGCTGCTACCGCCCGTTCATTCACACCCTGCACCGCTATCCCGGTTTCCGCTTTGCCGTGCATTTTTCCGGTTGGCTGCTGGATTGGCTGCTGCAGCACTACCCCGAGGATATGGCAATGCTGCGGGAAATGGTTGAACGCGGCCAGGTCGAGTTGTTCGGCGCCGGCGATACCGAGCCGGTGCTGGCGGTGATTCCCTACCGCGACCGGGTCGGCCAGGTGACGCGCCTGTCGGACAAGCTGGAAAAGAAGCTGGGACAGCGGCCGCAAGGCGCCTGGCTGACCGAGCGAGTGTGGGAGGCGACGGTGGTGCCGGCGCTGGCGGATACCCGTATCCGCTACGTGACGGTGGACGATTATCACTTTCTCTGCACCGGCAAGAGCGCGGCTGAGCTGGATGGTTACTACACCACCGAAGAAGACGGCCGCAGGCTCGACCTGTTCCCGATCTCCGAGGAGCTGCGCTATCGCTTTCCGTTCTCGCCCGCCGAAGAAGCCGTCGCTTATCTGGAGAAGCTTGCCGACGAGGGGCGCGATGCGGCAGTGTATTTCGACGACATAGAGAAATTCGGCATCTGGCCGGAAACCTACGAATGGGTCTACGAGAAGGGCTGGCTGGTGAATTTCATCGAGGGCGTGCTCGCCTCGCCTAAAATCCGCACGCAACGCTATGCCGATTATCATGCCGCAGCCAGGACGCGCGGCGTGGTTTACCTGCCCACCACCTCCTATAGCGAGATGAACGAATGGAGCCTGCCCGCACCTGCCGCCAACGAATACGCCGACATGGTGGCCCAGGCCAAGGCCGAGGGCCGTTTCGGGCGGGACAAAGCCTTCCTGCGCGGCGGCATGTGGAAGAATTTCCTTTCCCGCTATCCCGAAGCCAACTGGATGCACAAGCGCATGCTGACTTTGTCGGCGCGCCTGGAGAAATTGCCGCCGCTCAAGCGCAAGCCGGCGATGGTCGATGCGCTTTACCGCGCCCAGGCCAACGATGCCTATTGGCATGGCCTGTTCGGCGGCTTGTACCTGCCGCATCTGCGGCGCGCGGTGTACCATGCGATCATCGAGCTGGAGGGCGCCCTCGATCAGTGCGATACCCGTCCGGCCAGGGAGAAGCACGACATCGACCTGGACGGCAGGGATGAGGTTTTCCTGCACAATGAGGCCCTGCAGGCGGTGGTGCGTCTGGATGGCAATGCAAGCGTGATTGAGTTCGACAGTTATCCGCTACGCCACAATTTTGCCGATAGCCTGATGCGCCAGACCGAACACTACCATCGCAAGATCCATCTCGGTGAAGGCCACGGCCAGCATGAAGGATCGGGCATCGCTTCGGCGCACGATCGGATGGCCTTCAAACACGAAATTTTGCCGCATGACCTCGCCACCGATGTGCGTCCGCGCGGCTTGTTCGTTGACAGCATCCGGCCCGGGGGTGGGGAACCGGTCGCTGTGCAGAATTATCAGCTCGAGGCGGAGCGTGGCTTGGCCCTGAGCTTTGCCGACGGGGCAGTGGAAAAGCGGGTGCGGCTTTCGGAGAATGGCCTGGATGTGAGTTATCGCTTCGGCTCGGAGGCATGCGGCGTGTTTGTCACCCAGATCAACCTCGCCATGCCGAGTTGCGACGGCCCGGCCGGGCGGTTTGTTTTTGAAGGCCGGGTGCCGGGCGGTTTTGGGCAATCCATGGTGCTGGAGGCGGCCCGGGAATTGTTGCTGGAGGACGACGTTCTGGGGGGGGCGGTGAAGCTCACCCTGAGCGAACCGGCCCGCCTTGCAAGCAGCCCCCATTTTTCCGTGTCGCAATCCGAAGCAGGTTTCGAGAAAATCATGCAGGCGGTAACGCTGACGCTGGAATGGCCGCTGGAGAATATCCGGCGCGAACTGCGCGTGTCGCTGGAAGTGATGCCTAAGCCCTAGCAGCTGTTTAAAGATTTCCGATAGTTACAAAATTTCCGGTAGGAGCGGCCCCCTGGCCGCGATTCAATCTGTTTCGCGGCCAGGGGGCCGCTCCTACAAGAGGGGCGCGTGATTTATTAAAACAGCTTCTAAGCTGCTATACTGTCACGCTTTTTTATAGAATCAGGAATTGCATTCATGGCTGAGCAGAAAATCGGTAAAAACAAGACGGTACACGTTACCTACGTTATCTTGGACGAGCGCAACAACGTGTTCGAGCAGTACGACATGCCGATTGGTTATGTGCAAGGTGCTCGCAGCGGCCTGTTCGAGAAGATCGAGGCGGCGCTGGAGGGGTGTGTTGCCGGCGACAAGGTTGAGGTGACGCTGAATCCGCGGGAAGGCTTTGGTTTGCATCAACCCGACTTGACCTTCACCGACGAGATCGACAACGTGCCGCCGGAATACCGGCGTATCGGCGCTGAGGTAGAGTTCGAGAACGACCGCGGCGAGGCCATGAAGTTTCTCGTCACCAAGATCGAGGATGGAAAGTTGACTATCGATGCCAACCATCCGCTGGCGGGCCAGACCGTCACCTTCGTCGTGAACGTGGTATCGGTCCAGGATGCGACGCCGAGCGAAATCGCCAATGGCCGGCTGGATTCAGAAAGCATGGCCGGCATGCACTGAAACGAGGTTTTCGCGCCGTCATTCTGCTCTGTGGACGGTCATCCGGGTTAAGAGGCGTGTTCGCGGCGTTTGAAAGCCAGGATATCCGCAGAACGGAAATTTCGCGCGGATCCGGGCGGAGTGGCGCCGGTCAGCATGCCGATAGCCGTCACGAGGCCGTTTTTCCCGTAAACCATCTTCCACATCATGTTGGACAGCCGGATGCAAGCCGAAAGCGGGTTGCTTGCCCTGGCTCGCTCCATGTCTATACGCCATTGCAAAGCGTGCAACCTGGGTTGCATGTGCTGCGGAGCTTGAGCGATGGTCTCTGCGATCATGCGCTTACGCCGCACTTCGAAGGCATCAGGGTCGAATTGTGCGAGCGCCGTCCATTCGTCGAAATCGAAGCGGATACTGCGTGGTACGTTCATGCTCACTCCTTCTTGCGTGGTAAAGTGCAGTAAAAAGAATTACAGCAATTTCCGTTCCATGTTTATTATTATTCATTAAACTTAGAAAAACGGCTATTGAAACCGCCAAGACGCCAAGATCGCCAAGAAATTCATACAGTTACAGGATGCTTGCAGCTCGCTCATCGGGTGGTTCGCCTTATCTTCGCTATTACTTGGCGTCCTTGGTGTCTTGGCGGTTAAAATTACTTAATGCTTTAAAACAATATGTTATCTTATATGATAAGTTATTGAACTGCGGAGGGTGCGGAGGAATTCAAAGGTTTGCGCGCCAGTGCTCTCTCGCCAGAAAAGAAGTTCGGTTTAATTACATAAAACTCTGTTTATATTGTGTGTGCACCGCGTCCTCTGCGGTGGTCTGGGGTTTTTAAGATTAAAGATATTCTTGGTTTATTCTGCGAGCGCATTGTAAAGATAGTGTTGCAGCGAAGTGGGAAAATCCGCTGCATCGGGCTCCACAGGGCTACAAATGGACAGGATAGGTGGGTAATGAAGCTGTAAAGATTTTAATGCATAATGTTGCGTAAATCTGCGCCGCGGCGTATGCCTGCGTTGTCTCGACGGAGCGAGCGGCTTCGCTGCCGCTCCCGGCGTGGATGGCCCGGACTTAAAAATTTCGGGATGTCGAGATCGTCAATACTTGTATAAGATATATCATATGGATAACATGTCAAAATGGCTGGATGTTCCCAACCCGCTTGTGTCGGTTTATGAGCCGGGTGGGAAGCGCTGTGTCTATTAACTAGTTGTGGTTGATCTTTGAAGGGGTATCAAGATGTCACAAGCACGCATGGTTACGATTGACGGCAACGAGGCCGCTGCCTACATTGCGCACCTGACCAACGAGGTGATCGCGATTTACCCGATCACCCCTTCCTCGCCGATGGGGGAATATTCCGATGCCTGGTCTGCCGAGGGCATCCGGAATCTGTGGGGCGCCGTTCCGGAAGTGGTCGAGATGCAGAGCGAGGGCGGTGCCGCCGGCACGATACACGGCGCATTGCAGTCCGGCTCCCTGGCGACCACGTTCACTGCATCGCAGGGCCTGCTGCTGATGATCCCCAACATGTTCAAGATCGCCGGCGAACTCACGCCCTTCGTCATGCATGTGGCGGCACGCTCGCTGGCGGCCCAGGGCCTGTCGATCTTCGGCGACCACAGCGATGTCATGGCGGCGCGTTCGACCGGTTTCGCCTATCTTGCGTCCAACTCGGTGCAGGAGGCGATGGACATGGCGCTGATCGCCCAGGCGGCGACGCTCGAAGCGCGCGTGCCGATCCTGCATTTCTTCGATGGTTTCCGCACTTCCCACGAGGTGGCCAAGGTCGAGCAGGTGCCGTTCGAGGTGGTGCGGGAAATGATAGCCGACGATCTGGTATTCGCTCACCGCGCCCGCGCCCTGACGCCGGACCATCCGGTCATACGCGGTACTTCGCAAAACCCAGACGTGTATTTCCAGGCCCGCGAGACGGTCAATCCGTTCTACGACCGCATGCCGGAAATCGTGCAGAAAACCATGGACAAGTTCGCCAAACTTACCGGACGCCAGTATCGCCTGTATGAGTATGCCGGCGCGCCCGATGCCGAGCGCGTCATGATCCTGATGGGCTCCGGCGCGGATGCGGCAGAGGAAACGGTTGCGCACATGACCGCCCATGGCGAGAAGGTGGGCTTGGTGAAAGTGCGGCTCTATCGTCCGTTTGCGGCGGATGAGCTGCTCAAAGCCATTCCGGCCGCGGCGAAGCGCATTGCGGTGCTCGACCGCACCAAGGAGCCGGGCGCCGGCGGCGAGCCGCTGTACAAGGATGTGGTGACGGCTGTGGCGGAAGCGGCGGGCGCTGGAAATTCACCTTTCGCCGTCGTGCCGCGCGTGGTGGGCGGGCGCTATGGCCTGTCCTCCAAGGAGTTCACGCCGGGCATGATCAAGGGCGTGTTCGACGAGCTGAAGAAAGAGCAGCCCAGGAACCATTTCACCGTCGGCATCATCGACGATCTTACCCATACCAGCCTGGAGTGGGAGGCGGATTTCCGCACCGATGCCGGCCAGGGCGTGAACCGCTGCATGTTCTACGGCCTGGGCTCGGACGGCACCGTGGGCGCCAACAAGAACACCCTCAAGATCCTGGGCGAGGAGACCGAGCTCTACGGCCAGGGCTATTTTGTCTACGATTCCAAGAAGGCGGGCGCGGCGACCATTTCCCACCTGCGCTTCTCCGCCCAGCCGATTCATTCCCCCTATCTGATCGGCCACAATGAGGCGAACTTTGTCGGCTGCCACCAGCCGGTATTCCTGGAACGCTTCGACATGCTGGAAAACGCCGCCGAAGGCGCGGTGTTCCTGCTCAATTCGCCGGAGTCGCCGGACCAGGTATGGGACACCCTGACGCGCAAGATGCAGCAGCAGATCATAGACAAGAAGCTCGAGTTCTACGTCATCGACGCCTACGCCATCGCCAAGGCGACCGGCATGGGCAACCGCATCAACACCATCATGCAGACCTGCTTCTTTGCCATCTCCGGGGTGCTGCCGCGCGATGTGGCGATCGAGAAGATCAAGCACGCCGCCGAGAAGTCCTACAGCAAGAAGGGACGGGCCGTGGTGGAGGCCAACTGGAAGGCGATCGACGAAACCATAGCCAACCTGCACCGGGTGAACGTGCCGGCGCAAGTTTCCAGCACCCACGAGATGCCAGAGGCCGTGCCGGCATTTGCGCCGGAATTCGTGCGCAAGATCACCGCCGAAATCATGTCCGGGCGCGGCGACCTGCTGCCGGTGAGCGCACTGCCCAACGATGGCACCTGGCCCAGCGGCACCGCCATATGGGACAAGCGCAATCTGGCACAGGAAATCCCGGTATGGGATGAAGAATTATGCATTTACTGCGGCAAGTGCCCCTTCGTCTGCCCCCACACCGCCATCCGCTCCAAGGTCTTTCCGGCCGAAATGGCCAAGAACGCCCCGCCCACCTTCAAGCATATCCAGGTCAAGGGCAAGGAATTCGAGCAGGGCATGCACATCAGCTATCAGGTGGCGCCCGAAGACTGCACCGGCTGCAGCCTGTGCGTCGACATCTGCCCGGCGGTTTCCAAGGTCGACGGTCACAAGGCACTCGAAATGCGGCCTCAGGCGCCGCTGCGCGAGCAGGAGCGCGAGAATTTCGAGTTCTTCCTCACCCTGCCGGAATTTGACCGCACCCAGCTGCGCACCTCCACCATCAAGGGCGCGATGGTGATGCAGCCGCTGTTCGAGTTCCCCACCGCCTGCGTCGGCTGCGGCGAAACGCCCTACATCCGCCTGGCAAGCCAGCTTTTCGGCGACCGCATGGTGGTTGCCAACGCCACCGGCTGCTCCTCGATCTACGGCGGCAACCTGCCCACCAGCCCTTACAGCAAGAATGCCGAAGGACGCGGCCCGGCCTGGAGCAACTCGCTGTTCGAGGACAACGCCGAATTCGGTTTGGGCTTCCGCGTCAGCATCGACAAGCATGCCGAGCACGCCGGCGAGCTGCTGGAGCATCTGAAAGACAAGGTTGGCAGTGAGTTGGCGCAAGCCATTCTCAACGCCGACCAGTCCACCGAGGCAGGCATCTTCCAGCAGCGTGAGCGGGTTGAGGCATTGCGCCAGAAGCTGGCCGGCATCGATTCCGCCGTGGCGGCGCGCCAATTGGAAAGCCTGGCCGATTACCTGGTGAAGAAAAGCGTGTGGATCATCGGCGGCGACGGCTGGGCTTACGACATCGGCTTCGGCGGTCTCGACCATGTCATCTCCACCGGCCGCAACGTCAATATCCTGGTGCTCGACACCGAGGTCTATTCCAACACCGGCGGGCAGATGTCCAAGGCCACGCCGCGCGGCGCCATAGCGAAATTCGCCGCCGGCGGCAAGCACACCGGCAAGAAGGATCTGGCGCAGATCGCCATGAGCTACGGCCACGTCTACGTTGCCCATGTCGCCTACGGTGCGAAGGATACGCATACGCTGAAGACCTTCCTCGAAGCGGAGTCCTTTGACGGCCCGTCGCTCATCATCTGCTATAGCCCCTGCGGCGAGCACGGCTACGACCTGAGCAAGCAACACCAGCAGCAGGAGTTGGCGGTAGCAAGCGGCCACTGGCCGCTGTTCACCTATGATCCGCGGCGCGAGCAGGAAGGCAAAAATCCGCTCAAGATGGATTCGCAGAAACCGTCCGTGTCCTACCGCGAGTTCATCCAGAACGAGCCGCGCTTCCGCGGCTTGATGAAGGAACTGGATAGTGATGGCGGCGAGGTGCTGGCGTTCTACGAGAACGAGCTGCGCAAACGCTATGCCTTTTACGAACAGATGGCGGGCGGCTCCGGCAAGGGCGCCGAAGCGGGGGCCAAGAAGGGGCCGACTGAACCTTAATCCCCTTTTTGTTGACCTCCCCTTTAAAGCCGTGCCGGCTTGGGCACGGCTTTTTTGCCTGATGTTATCCCAGATTGTCCATTGGAATGCTCGTGCATGTAGGAGCGCAGCCCCGGCGCGAATGTGACCGCAAATCGCGGCGAGGGCGCCGCTCCCACAGCGGTGTTTTGGCTCTATGGATAATCTGGGGTTATTTGTGCCGCAGGTAGCGCGCGTCGTCGAACGTGCCGACCCACTGCGGGGCATACACCACCATCATGGTGATCGCCATGCCGGTGCTGACCGCCTCCGACCAGGCCATCAGGATGAAGTAGGGCAGGTAGTCGTGGTAGAGATAGGCTGCCGGATAGACGCCGGACCAGAGCAGCAGCAGCGTCGCCCCCAAGCCGGTGGCGGCCATGGCCAGCGCGCCGCCGAAGAAGGCGTTGAGAAAAATGTAGACGAACAGGTGGTTGGGCAGTTTCCGGTCCGCCAGCCAGTACATGCCGTAGCTCACTGCTACCGGCACAGCGCCCATGACAAGGGCGTTCCAGCCGTATCCCTGCCAGCCGCTCATGCCCGCCAGGGTGACGGCGGTGAGGACGATAATAATGCCGAGGATGGCCAGCTGCGGTCCGAACATCAGCGTCATGGCGGTGGCGCCGAGCAGGTGAAAGTTCAAACCCGGCTTGATGCCGGTCTTGATGCTCCACAGCGCCATGAGAACTACGCACGCGCCCAGCCACAGGTTGAGCTGGCTGGCGTCCTTGAGCCTGCGCCAGGGGGCAGTACGGAGCGCCCAAACCAGCAGCGGCACGAGCAGGCCAGATCCGGTCCAGTACCAGCCGGGGGGCAAGAGTAGGTCGGGAAAATTCATCGCACTATTTTACGTTATACTTCACGATTATTTGTCAGAGCGGAGTATTGAATCTTGAAACTGGTGTTATTCGACCTGGACAACACGTTGCTTTCCGGTGACAGCGATTTCGAGTGGGCGCAGTTCCTGATCGAGCGCGGCGTGCTCGACCGCGAAGTATACGAGGCGCGCAATCAGGCCTTTTACGATCAATACAAGGCCGGCACGCTGGATATCCACGAATTCCTCGATTTCCAGTTGAAGCCCTTGTCGCGCCATCCGCGCACGCAGTTGGACACCTGGCATGCGCAGTTCATGCAGGAAAAAATCCTGCCCATCATTAACCGCAAGGCGCGCGAACTAGTAGACAGGCAGTTGCGCGAGGCGGACCTGCTTGCCATCATTACCGCCACCAACACCTTCGTCACCACGCCGATTGCCCGGGAATTCAGGGTCGAGCACCTGATCGCCACCGAGCCGGAACAGAGCAGCGGCGAGTTTAGCGGCAAGGTTGCGGGCGTTCCCTGCTTCCGCGAAGGGAAAATTACCCGGCTCGATGCCTGGCTGAAGCAGCGCGGGGCAAGCTGGGAGGGGGTGAAGGAAAGCTGGTTCTACAGCGATTCCCTCAACGACTTGCCGCTGCTGGAGCGCGTCAGCAACCCGGTGGCCGTGGATCCCGACCCCACCCTCCAGGCACATGCCGAAAAGCGCGGCTGGCCGATCATCAGCTTGCGGTGAGCGGGGTGAAAATCGAGCGGCTGGATCATCTGGTGCTCACCGTGCGCGACATCGCCGCCGCCTGCGCTTTCTACGTCAGGGTGCTGGGCATGAAGGAAGTGACCTTCGGCGCAGGCCGCAAGGCGCTCTCCTTCGGCAGCCAGAAGATCAACCTCCATCTCCACCACCACGAGTTCGAACCCAGGGCGGCTAGTCCGCTGCCGGGATCAGCGGATTTGTGCTTTGCGACGGCCACGCCGCTGGCGCAGGTCATCGAACATCTGCAGGCCTGCGAAGTGACGATCCTGGAGGGGCCGGTTGCGCGCACCGGCGCCACCGGGCCGATCACATCGGTGTATTTCCGCGACCTGGACGGCAACCTGATCGAAGTGGCCCACTATGATGATTCGGCCCCATGAAACAGCGAGCGATGGCGCGCCCGGCGCTGCTGCTCTTTCTGGTTATTTTCGCGCCAGCCAGCATTGTTACAGGACTCGCCTTCGGCAGCGTCGACCTGCCGCTGGGCGATGTGCTGCACGCGCTAATCGGGAAGGATGCCACGCTGGTGACGGATATTGTGTGGCAGCTGCGCCTGCCGCGGGTATTGAGCGCATTCGCCTGCGGCGGCTTGCTGGCCCTGGCCGGTGCGCTGCTCCAGGCATTGCTGCGCAATCCCCTGGCCGACCCTTATATCCTGGGCATTTCCGGCGGGGCGGCAGTGGCGGCGCTGAGCGCGATGATCTTCGGACTGGCCGCCGCCGCGGTGAGCTTTTCCGCCCTCGGCGGCGCGCTCGCCGCAGTGGGCCTGGTGTTCGCACTGGGCTTCAGCCGCGGCGGCAACATGGTGCGCCTGCTGCTCACGGGCGTCGTGCTGTCGGCAGGCTTTGGCGCCTTGATCAGTCTGCTGCTGACCCTGGCGCCGGAGGCGCAGGTGCGCGGCATGCTGTTCTGGCTGATGGGCGACCTTTCCCAGGCGCAGGCGCCGGGTCCGGTTTGGGGTATCTTGCTGGCGGCGCTGGCCTTTGGCTGGTGGCAGGCAAAAAGCCTGGACATCCTGGGGCTGGGCGAGCTCAAGGCCCACTCTTTGGGCATTGCGGTGCGGCCGCTGCAAATCGGGATTTTTTTCGCTGCCTCCGCCGCCGCCGCGGCGGTAGTGGTCGAGGCCGGTACGATCGGCTTCGTCGGCCTGATCGTGCCGCACTTTGTCCGCCTGCTGGGTTTTAATGGTCACCGCTGGCTGCTGCCGCTTGCCGCGCTAGCCGGGGGCAGCTTCCTGACCCTGGCCGATACCCTGGCGCGCACCGTCGCCGCGCCGCAGCAGTTGCCGGTGGGGGTGCTCACTGCCCTGCTGGGCGTGCCGCTGCTGTTGTTCCTGCTGAGCCGGAAACCCTGATGCTGCGCGCGCAGAAGCTGAATCTGTCCGTTCCCGGAAAAACGCTGTGCCGCGATCTGGATATCGTGATCAACCCCGGCGAATGCTGGGCGATTTTGGGGCGCAACGGCAGCGGAAAGACCACCCTGTTGCACGCCCTGAGCGGGCTGCGCGTGCCCGAGAGCGGCGGGGTTTCCTGGGCCGGCAAGCCGCTGGCGGATTATCCCCGCCGCGATCTGGCGCGGCAGATCGGCGTGCTGCCTCAGGACGAGGGCCACGAATTCTGGGGAACGGTGCTGGAATACGTACTGCTTGGGCGCTATCCTCACTCCCGCGGCTTCGGCATGTCGGGCGAAGATGAGGAAGCGGCGGCTTCAGCGCTACGGCAGGTGGGCATGGCCGATATGGCCGGGCGCACACTGATCACCCTTTCCGGTGGCGAGCGGCAGCGGGTGCGGATTGCCATGCTGCTGGCCCAGGCGCCACTGCTTTACTGTCTTGACGAGCCCCTGCAACACCTTGATCTGGGCCACCAGGCGGAAGCGCTGCGCCTGTTCCGCCGCCTCGCTGCGGAGGAGGGGAGAACGGTGCTGATGGTGCTGCATGAAACCCTGTGGGCCGGGCGTTTTTGCGATCACGCCCTGTTGCTGTATGATAATGGCGAAATTGCCAGCGGTAGCGCTTCCGAGCTGCTAACCGGTGAGAATCTGGAGCGCCTTTATCAATGTGGTTTGCGCGAGCTTCCGACTGAGGATGGCCGCTGCTGGATTCCGGCGTGATTATTAACATTTTCTTTTTCCCTGTCTTTTTCTGAATTCCTCAAATGATCCGCAAGTTTATCCGCCGTGTTTTCCAGAAAAAATCGCCAAGAAGCGGCGAACCACGTATTTTCCCGCTCAAGTCGCATGGCATCCGCGCCGATCACCTCAGCCCGTGCGCCCTCAAGACGGTAAAGACGCTGCAGCAGGCGGGCTTCAAGGCTTTTGTCGTCGGCGGCGCGGTGCGTGACCTGCTGCTCGGGCGGGAGCCCAAGGATTTCGATGTGGCTACCGATGCGGACCCGGATGAGGTGCGCGATCTGTTCCGGCGCTCCCGCATCATCGGGCGGCGCTTTCGCATCGTCCACGTGATGTGCGGCCCTGAAACCATCGAGGTTTCCACCTTCCGCACTGTCGCCGTCGCCACCAATAACGATCACGAAGACCGTCAGACCGACCAGGAAAGCGGCCGCATCCTGCGCGACAACGTGTTCGGTTCCCAGGAAGAAGATTCGATGCGCCGCGACTTCACTGTCAACGCGCTGTACTACGACCCCGTCAGCCAGGAGGTGTGGGATTACCACCATGGCGTGGCCGACCTCAAGGCCGGGGTGCTACGCATCATCGGCGACCCGGCCCAGCGCTACCGCGAGGACCCGGTGCGGATGCTGCGCGCCGTGCGTTTCGCCGCCAAGCTCGGTCTTAAGCTGGACCCGGCGGCGAAGAAGCCGATCAGGGAGTTGGCCGGGCTGCTGGCGGATGTGCCGTCGGCACGTCTGTTCGACGAAATGCTCAAGCTGCTGTTTTCCGGTCACGCGGTGGAGAGCATACGGCTGCTGCGCAAGAAGGGCCTGCACCACGGCCTGCTGCCGATGCTCGACGTGATCCTGGAGCAGCCGCTGGGCGAGCGTTTCGTGATGCTGGCCCTGGCCAAGACCGACCAGCGCATCGAGGAGGAGAAGCCGGTTTCACCCGCCTACCTGTTCGCGGCCCTGCTCTGGCATGAAGTACTGGCGGCCTGGCAGCAGATACAGGCCGGCGGCGAGCGCCCGGCTCCGGCGCTGCACCAGGCGATGGATCAGGTGCTGACTGCGCAGGGGAAAAAACTTGCGATTCCGCACCGTTATGATGCGGTGATGAAGGAAATCTGGGCTATGCAGCCGCGCCTGCTGCAGCGCTCCGGTCAGCGGCCATTCCGTCTGCTCGAGCATCCGCGTTTCCGCGCTGCCTACGATTTCCTCGTGATGCGCTGTGAAAGCGGCGAGGTGGATGCCGAAGTCGGGCGCTGGTGGGAGGATTTCCAGGATGCCGGCGATGAAGCGCGCGGCCGGATGCTGATCAAGGACGAGGGCGCTCCGAAAAAGCGCCGCCGGCGCAAGCCCAAGGCCGCCGGACCGGCTGGAGAAGATCAACCTGTAGCCACGGATTACCAACAGTAGGCGCCTCTAGGCGACACGGATTACACGGATGAATTCATGGAGGTTTTAATCCGTGGCTGATTATTCAATCTAACATGCACTCACAAAACCCCGTCAAGCGTGCCTACATCGGTCTCGGCAGCAATCTGGCCGATCCGCGCGACCAGATCATCAAGGCTTTTGCCGAGCTCGGCAAGTTGCCGCAAACCCGCCTGCTGTCGCGCTCTTCCCTGTACCGCAGCGCGCCGGTGGGGTATGCTGAGCAACCCGATTTCATCAATGCCGTGGCGGAGATAGCAACCGCTCTCGGCGCGCATGAATTGCTGGCGTCGCTGCTCGACATGGAGCACCGCCACGGGCGGGTGCGCGAGTTCCGCAATGCGCCGCGCGTACTCGATCTGGATATTCTGCTTTATGATGACCTGAGTTGCCACGAGAACGGGCTGACCTTGCCGCATCCGCGCATGCACGAGCGAGCCTTTGTGCTCCAGCCTCTGCATGAAATCGCGCCAGGTCGCATCATAAACGGCCATGGACCGGTGGGCGAGTGTCTGGAGAAATGCGCCGACCAGCGGGTTGAACGGATGGAGGAATAAACCGGGATGCTGTTCGGAAAATATCGTTATGTGGTGATCGCCGGGCCGATCGGGGTTGGCAAAACCAGCCTGGCGCAGCGCCTTTCAGAGCGTTTTCAGTCTGCTCTGATGCTCGAAAATGCGGACGCCAATCCTTTCCTGCCACGCTTCTACCAGGATGCGGCGCGCTATGCCCTGCCTACCCAGCTGTCTTTCCTGCTTCAGCGCGCATCCCAGATTCAGGCGCTGAAGCGGATGGGTGCGTCCGGCCGTGCCGCCGTGGCCGATTTCATGCTGGACAAGGACCTGTTGTTTGCAAAACTCAATCTGAGTGAGGAGGAATACCGCCTTTACCAGCAGATTTACGACAACCTGCAACAGCAGACGCCCAGGCCCGATCTGGTGATCTACCTGCAGGTGCCGCCGGAGGTGCTCGCCGAGCGCGTGCGGCGCCGCGGAGTGGAGTACGAACGCACGGTCACGTTGGAGTATCTGACCCGAGTGGCGGACAGCTACAGCGAACATTTTTACCATTACGAAGCTTCGCCGCTTTTGATCGTCAACAGCGAGAACCTCAATTTCGTCGACCAACCGCAGGATTTCGAGCTGTTGATCGAGCGTGTCGGCCAAATGCGCGGCGGGCGCGAGTTTTTCAACAGGGCGGGGTAGCCGGTGAGAGTGACTCTGAGCAATTTGCAGAAGATGGCGCGGGAGGGCGAAAAAATCGCCGTGCTCACCTGCTACGACGCGAGCTTTGCCGTCATACTGGAAAATGCGGGCGTCGAGGTGCTGCTGGTGGGCGACTCCCTCGGCATGGTGGTGCAAGGCGAGGAAACCACCCTGCCGGTGAGCCTGGACGAGATGGTCTACCATACCCGCTGCGTCGCGCGCGGCGCGAAAAAGGCTTTCATTGTTGCCGACATGCCGTTCGGCAGCTACCAGCAAAGCCCGGCGCGGGCCTACGCCAGCGCCGCCAAGCTGATGGCGGCCGGGGCGCAGATGGTCAAGCTCGAAGGCGGTATGGTGATGGCGAAGACGGTGGCCTTCCTGGTGGAACGCGGCATCCCGGTATGCTGCCATGTCGGCCTGACGCCCCAGTCCGTGCACCAGCTCGGCGGCTACAAGGTGCAGGGCAAAGGCGACGCGGCTGCGCAGAAGCTGATCGAGGATGCCCTGGCGCTGCAACAGGCGGGCGCCGCCCTGCTGGTGCTGGAGGCGATTCCGGCGGCGCTGGCGCAACAGGTCACGCGGCAACTGGCGATTCCCGTCATCGGCATCGGCGCCGGCCCCGATTGTTCCGGCCAGGTGCTGGTGCTATACGACATGCTCGGCATTTATCCCGGTAAAACACCCAAATTCGCGATGAATTTCCTGGCGGGCGCGGGGAGCATACAGGCTGCCGTCGAGCAATACGTCAAAGCGGTGAAAAGCAGCGAATTCCCGGCGCCAGAGCATTATTTTTGATTCTTCACCGCGGAGGACGCAGAGGAAAACCTCAAAGCCAACCATGCTAATAGCCGTCGCAGCTTGTTTGATATAGGCTGGCCAAGAAACGGGCACTATCTTGAAGGTTTTGATTTCCTTCGCGTCCTCTGCGGTTAGCGCTTTTTTTGATCGCTCATGCAGATTATCTCAACCACCCAGGAATTGCGCAGCCGGCTTAAGTCCGAGCCGTCGGTCGCTTTCGTCCCCACCATGGGCAAGCTGCACGAGGGCCATCTCGCCCTAGTGCGGCAGGCACGAGAACACGGCCGCTGCGTGGTGGTGAGTATCTTCGTCAATCCCCTGCAGTTCGGGCCGAATGAGGATTTCTCGCGCTACCCGCGTACTTTCGAAGAAGACTGCGCAAAACTGGAGGGGCTGGCCGACGTGGTGTTCGCGCCGACGGTGGCGGATATGTATCCAGAGCCGCAGCAGGTATTCGTCGAGCCGCCGCCGGTCGCGAGCGAGTTGTGCGGTGCCGCCCGCCCCGGCCATTTCCGCGGCGTGGCGACGGTGGTGATGAAGCTGTTCAACATCGTCCGGCCGCAGGCGGCGGTGTTCGGCAAGAAGGATTACCAGCAGTTGCACGTGATCCGCGCCATGGTGCGGCAGCTTAATCTTCCCGTCGAGGTCGTGGCGGGGGAGACCCTGCGTGCTGCGGACGGCCTTGCCCTCAGTTCCCGCAACGCTTATCTCGGCGCTGAAGAGCGCGCCGAGGCGGTGCGCCTCTACCGGAACTTGTCGCGTATCCGGGAGTCTATAATTGGAGGTGACCGGGATTTTTCTGCGTTGGAGCAGTGCGCTAATGACGACCTGGTCGCTCACGGCTGGCGTGTGGACTACGTGTCGGTGCGGGCTGCGGTATCCCTGGCGCCTGCGGTTGCCGAAGACCGGGATCTGGTTGTGCTTGCGGCAGCCTGGTTGGGCAAGACCCGGCTGATCGACAACCTCGAAATTTGTCTCAGTGCGGACAAAGGCTTATAATACTCATCCTTTTTCTCCCACTTTCGGAGTGAGCCTTCATGCAAAGATTGATGCTCAAATCCAAGCTTCACCGTGTCACCGTGACCCATTCCGAGCTGCATTACGAAGGCTCGTGCGCGATTGACGAAGCGTTGATGGAAGCGGCGGATATTCGTGAATACCAGCAGATCGATATTTACAACGTGACCAATGGCGAGCGTTTTACGACCTACGCCATCAAGGCGCAACGCGATTCGGGCGTGATTTCCGTGAATGGTGCCGCGGCTCACAAGGCCAATCCGGGCGATATCATCATCATCGCCACCTATGCCATGTTCAACGAACTGGAATTGCAGAAATTCCAGCCCGATCTGGTTTATGTGAACGAGCGCAACCAGATTGTGGGGCGGCGGCACGAAATCCCGGTACAGGCGGCCTGAACCTGCTGTATTCCTGAAAACAAAGGGCGGCCGAGGCTGCCCTTTGTTTATTTGGTGCCGGGAGTCGGATATGCTCGACAGGCCAAGTTTGTATATTAAAAACCGCTTAATTCCACTTTGCGTTAAAAACGGAAATAATTATGTAGGGTGCGTTCCACGCACCATTATCATTGGTGCGCATGGCGCACCCTACGATATTTCCCTTTTGTGGAATAGAGTAACCCGCATGTTTCATGAATTGACGCGCAAGGAGCAAGCCGATGTCCCCGTTTTCCCTTGGTGGCCTCGAAACGTTGCAGGCTTTTATCACCAGCCTCGCCATTGGCCTGCTGATCGGCCTGGAGCGGGAACGCAGCCCGGCAGCCAAAGCCGGGCTGCGCACCTTTACCCTGGTCGCGCTGTTCGGTACGCTGTGCGCGATGCTTGCCGCCACCACCGGTTTCGGGTGGCTGCTGGCAGCCGGTCTCATCGCGGTAGCGATGTTGATCGTTGCGGCCTATTTTGGCGCGCCCGCTGCCGAGGGCGACCCCGGCACAACGACTGAAATCGCCCTGCTGCTATGCTACGGCCTGGGTGCGCTGGTCTGGTATGGTTATGCGACGCTGGCGATCATGCTTGCCATTGCCACGACCATGCTGCTCTACTTTAAACCAGAGCTGCGCGGTCTCAGCCAGCGCCTGGAGCGGCGGGATTTGCTCTCCATTTTGCAGTTCGGCGTGCTCAGCTTCGTTATCCTGCCTATCCTGCCGAATCAGAGCTATGGCCCTTACAGCGCCCTCAACCCCCACCATATCTGGCTGATGGTGGTGTTGCTGTCCGGCATCAGCCTTTCCGGCTATATCGCATTGCGCCTGGTTGGACAGCGCTACGGCGCGCCCTTGCTCGGCATTATGGGCGGCCTGGTGTCCAGCACCGCCACCACGCTGATTTACGCGCGTCACGGCAAAACGGACGATAGTCTGGCCAGGCTTGCGGTGCCGGTGATCCTTCTGGCCAACTTGGTTGTCATTGTGCGTCTCGGCGTAATCGGCGCGGTGGTTGCGCCGGCCATCCTGCCCGACCTGCTGCCGGTTCTGGGCGGTGGACTGGCGCTGGGCCTGCTCGCCACCGCATACGGCTGGCGCAAGCTGCACGTGGGGGAGAATCCGCCCATGCCGGCCGTGAAAAATCCGGCGGAAATCCGCACTTCCCTGATGCTTGGGCTAGTCTATGCGGCCGTGCTGTTTTTCGCTGCCTGGCTCTCCGACTATGCCGGCAGCAGGGGGCTTTATGCAGTGGCGGTGGTATCCGGCCTGACCGACGTGGATCCCATCACGCTCTCCAGCCTGAGGCTGTATAACCTCGCCCGTCTTCAACCGGAGCAGGTGGTTACTGCCATTACCCTGGCGCTGGTTGCCAACCTGGTTTTCAAGTTATGCCTGGTAGCGTTCATCGGCGGTCCGGCCTTGGCACGTCGCTGTTTCCCCGGAATGCTGGCCATCGCACTGGGTGCGCTCGCTGCGTTGATGTTGTAATCAGGATTTCCGGCAAGGCGCTGCTTGCGAGTATATTTTTGATGCGGAAGGGCCAAGAAGTCGTGCGGCGTAGAGCCTATACCGGAAAAGTGAGGAATTATTTTACCGGTGTGCAAACCATGGCTTTGAGGCGTTCTTTTGTCTTGGTATAACGGTCTAGCCGCCAATTTTTCATGATGCCCAAGGCAAGCTCAAAATCGTCATAGCCCAACTCATAAATTTCTGCCAGCTTGAAATCTTCTTTCAGGCAGAGCGCCTTGACAAGGCGTTCGAGGATTTTGCTTTCAGGATCATGCGGTTCATCAATCAAACGCTTCTCAAGTATCTTCAATGTGTTCATACAAGGGCTTCCCAAGTCCAAAACTGATTGGTCAAAAATCATAACAGGCTATCATTCGCCTTGCTGACTGACAGGCGATATCCTACGCTCCTCACTGTTTGTATCAAGTAATCGTGTCCGCCTGTTGCAAGAGCCAGTCGCAAGCGACGAATATGCACATCCACGGTGCGATCCTCGACAAAAACATGACTTCCCCATACCTGGTCAAGCAATTGGGCGCGTGAATAGACCCTTTCCGGATGGGTCATGAAGAAAAGCAGCAAACGGAATTCAGTAGGGCCCAGCTCTATGGGCTGTCCTGCTGTTGTGACACGGTGGGAAACCGGATCAAGGCGCAATCCTCCTATCTCCACTCGATTATCTGCCGTTTCCGGCGTATTCCGGCGCATTACCGCCTTGATGCGGGCAACAAGTTCACGCGGGCTAAATGGTTTTGCAATGTAATCATCCGCGCCAGCTTCGAGGCCGGTGATTTTGTCATTTTCATCGGCTCGTGCGGTGAGCATGATGATAGGCACTTTGCGGGTATAGTGGTTGGTTTTAAGGCGGCGGGCGAATTCGACGCCACTCATTCCGGGCAGCAACCAGTCAAGCAGAATCAGATCGGGCAGGGCATTGTTCACCATCTCAAGAGCCTCTTCAGCACTCAGGGCTGACAGAGGGTGGTGCCCGGCAAGTCGCAGATTGCAGGTCACCAGTTCCTGAATTGCCGGTTCATCTTCCACTACCAGTATCGTTGCGGGCATCGTTTTTTTCTGAATAGGTCCGGCAGGCTGCTAGATTCTTATCAAATTTGCGCTGGCTGGACCTATCCGCGAGTTCTCCGCAATCAAATAATCGATGCCTTTGACTGCCAAATCCATCATGCCTGGAAAATTGGCTATCTTGGAGCCGGGAGTGCGGACCCATTCCTTTATCCTGGCAAGATCCTCTACGCTGACTACGCTGCGGCAGTTTTCCTGCTTCCATTGCGAGCACACGTCCAGTGCTATCCCGTAAGTCAATGCCTTATCCGAATTGTGGATTGCCATGTCAAGCTCCCGAAAATAACGAAGTGTCAGATACCGTGCTGGCATTTTGCCTCACTGTTGTGACAGGACTATGACAATCGAGATTATTGTTTAAACAGCCAGGTCGGAATTCCGCGCATGTTTTGAGCAGGTCGCACTGCAAACTTCGGGTTTTCCAGATTGTTGTTCCAGGGTGTCTGGATATGCCTCGTGTAACGCCATTGTCACAATCCGTGCTTATGATGTTTCACATTTCATGCGAGGAAACACCGTGCCGAAACGCGCCCTGGTTTCGATTGCCGACGATGACCTGATGGTTATGCCGGCCATCATGTGCCTATGGACCACCCTGTGGGGCGGTTGCATCTCTTGTTTCCCGCCACTTGGCGGTAATGCCTGACCGATGGCGGAAGTCAGGGCGATTTTCCTCTCGGACGTACATCTTGGCACCCGCGCTTGCCAGGCAGACCGCCTGCTCGATTTTCTGAAAGAACACCCCTCCGAGTACCTGTTCCTGCTCGGTGACATCGTCGATTTCTGGGCAATGAAACGGGCAGGAATTCATTGGCCGCCAGCCCAGAACACCATCGTGCAGAAATTTCTGCGCCGGGCACGACAGGGCTCGAAGGTGTTTTTCATTCCGGGCAATCACGATGAAGCACTGCGGGAATATGTCGGCACCACGTTTGGCGACATTCGCGTCGAACATGAATTCGTCCATACGACGCTTAACGGTCAGCGCTACTTGCTGCTTCACGGTGACGAGTTCGATCAGGTGACGCGCCATCACCGCTGGGTCGCAATCCTCGGCGACATCGCCTACGATCTCCTGGTCCGGGTCAATAGCTGGCTGTCGTGGATGCGCAGGGCGTTCCGCCGCCCGGGATACTGGTCTCTTGCCGGTTATGCCAAGCGCAAGGTGAAGACCGCGGTCAGCTTCATATTCAATTTCGAGGGCTCGGTCATCCACCACATCCGCGAGCGCGGGTTCGACGGTGTCATTTGTGGCCATATACACTGGCCGGCGATAAAGGAAGTCGAGGGTCTGTCCTATTTCAACTGCGGAGACTGGGTCGACAGCTGCACCGCTATCGTTGAGCATCTGGATGGAAGAATGGAGCTGCTGGATTGGCACAACGGCCTATTGCCCCCCGCCCAAGAGGCGCCGCAGGCTGACATCTCGTTGGTTTAGTCGGCTGGACCCGGCCAGGTTTGGGGCTGCGGGCTGATTTTGATTAACCGCCGTTCATTAAACGCAACGGCGCGAAGGCGCAAAGCCAACAAGAGCTGGTAACCATGCTGGCCTTCACCAATCGGGTGATTTGGCTAATTTCAGCAACCCTTGTCCTCGCTTTGTGTTCCTTGCGCCTTTGCGGTTCAACTGCTTTTTATAGGATTATTCCTCGCTCAAACAGGAGTTCATCCTGCGGCCCGGGTTTGCCGTGGGCACTTCGGCGTGGCGTTCGATCACCCCATGATAAAAGTGCGTTAGTTTCTCCGCCAGCATGCCTGCCGACCACGTGCCTGCATAAGCCTTGCCCAGCGCGCCTAATCGGCTTGCGGCGTCCTTTTCCGCCAGCAGTTGCATCACCTTGGCCGAGAAATCCCCGACATCGTCCTCGGCGATGAGTGCTCCCTCGCCCTGCCTGAGCACGTCTTTTGCTCCCATTTTGGCAAGCGCCACCACCGGCACTCCCTGAGCCATCGCTTCGAGCAGCACCAATCCTTGCGTTTCGGTATGCGAGGCGAACACGAACACGTTCGCCGCCCGGTAGCAGTCCGGCAGAGCGCGGCGCCGGTCGAGGTAACCCACGAACGACACGTTGTTCGAAATGCCCAAATTCTCAACTTCCCGCCGCAGCCTGGAAAGAGCCGGTCCCTCGCCGGCCACCACCAGCAGTACGTCCGGTATGGATTGCCTGATGCGGGCGGCAACCTTGAGCAGGAAGGCTATGTTCTTCTCGAAGGCCACCCGTCCGATATACGCCATCACCGGGCGTTGCGCCGGAATGCCATGTTTAAGGCGGAAAGCAGGGCCATTCCCGGGTTCGAAGCTTTCCGGCTCAAGGCCGGTCGGAATGACTTCCGCGTGGGTTTCTATGCCATATCTGCGCAATACATCGAGCATGCTTGCGGATGGCACCACCAATCCGTCCAGATTGTTGCACTGGTGGCTGGACAGGCGCCGCGCAAGAAAGCGCATGAAGCGCCTGGGAAGGAAGGGCACATAATGATAAAGATACTCCTCGAAGAAGGTGTGGTAGGTCTCCACTTTTGGCACGCCCAACTCCTTCGCCAGACGCACGCCCAGGTAGTGGGCAAGGAATGGCGTCTGGATGTGCACGATGTCGAAGTCGGCCTGATGCAGCCAGTCGCGCATCGCCAGCACGGCGCCCATCTTCATCATCCGGTCTTCCGGGTCAAGGATGACGGCGCGCGAGGGAATGCGGTGGATGAAGTGTTCGTCTTCCGTCAGCAAACCGTAGTCCGGCGCGATCAGGTGCGCCTCATGGCCCTGCGCTTCCAGCTCACGGCGGAAGGTGGCGATGGAGGTGGAAACGCCGTTGATGCGCGGAAAATAAACGTCCGAAATCATCAGGATTTTCAATGTGCGTTCCTCCCCCAAGCCCGGAAGGGGCCAAAGTAGCCCACCATGCCACGCTGGTCCACCTTGGCGCGCAGATTGAGGCGTACTTCCTCGGGGTATTTCTCCAGGTCCTTCTCCGCACCGGGATGCTGCACGTTAGACATGAGATAGGTGTAGCCATTCAGGCCTTCCGCCACCTGCAGGCCGGTCCACTCCGCCCCGATGGGCGCCGAGGCCAGGCGCGCCAGCTTTCCGTCCGCAGGCCGGTACGCCCACAGGAAATTGTTCAGGTGATGGCCGCTGTCCTCGCCGATGAACAAGGTATCGAGCGCGTCAGAATACTTGAGGTTGTCGGGATTCGCCACGCGGTCGGTATCGCAGGTATCGTAACGGCCATAGCCGGTCTGGTCGGCAGGTTTCTTGGCACCCGTGACCAGCGCACGCGTCGATGCCGCCACCCACGCGCTGCGGATGGGGCGGCCCTCCGTGTCTTTCTGGCCGGCGGCAAGATTCGACTCGTACACAGCGCCGCATGCCAGGTCCTTCGCATCGCCGCCGAGGCGGATGTCGTCACGCGGGCGCTCGCCATTCCTGCCGTCCAGCATGCCGCCCTCGATATAGGACATGGCGGTGTACAGCTTGCGATGGCGGGCGCTGTGGGTTTGCCCCTCCATCTTGGTGAACTCGGTGGTTGCGCCGAGCCAGGCCGCGTAGCGCCGCGTCTCCAGAAATGCCGCGGCTTTCTCCATGCCAGGCTTGAGCTTCAGATATGCCAGTTTGGTTTCTCCGGCCGTCCCTGCGTACGCATACACAGGGCGATAGCCTTCCGCTGCTTGATCGGACACATCGAAGATGTCCGAGAAGCGGACGCCCCGGCGCACCAGGCTGGCGATTTCGTTGTCGCTTGCATGCCCCAGGCGCATCCATTCCAGTTTCGCGGCTCCGCCCTTGGCGGCTTCGGTCTGGCGCCACAGCGCTGCGTAAATGGTACCGGCGGAAAGCGCGTCTTTGCGGTCGGCAACGAACATGAACAGGCCCACATCGCGGCCGTCATCGCCGTAATAGGCAGTGCGCCGGTCAGGCATGATGTCAGCCAGTTCGAAGGCGAGGCGCCCCATGGCGTAGTGCTTGGCGACACGGGTTTTACCCTTCGCATCCACCTTGACCTCGACGGGGTGGCCATAATCGTAGGGATTGGCGCCGCCCTCCGTGGCAGTCTTGCCCGGGGTTTCAAGATAAAGATTCATCGGCTCCAGCGGCCTGCGTTCGAAATGGCGGGCATCCGGCTCGTACTCCTCGCCACCCAGATGCGAATTCCAGGGCGTCAGCGTGCCGGCGCACGGAATCCACAAGCCGTTCACTGCGCTCATGTCGACGCTGGCCAGGCCAACCGGCGCCAGTTCACCGGATTTTCTGTCCTGATCCAGAGCCGTGAGATTCATCGTCATCGGCAGTTTGGCATAGAGATTGACAGGGGGCTTGGCGGGATCGAGGTTGGGCGCCTCGGTGTGGTATTCGAAATGGGTCACCAGAAACAGGCGGTTCGCCTCTTTATTCCGCGACTTCGCGCCATGCACCGCCAGCAGCGAATTGGCATCCGGCGACCAGGAATAAAATGGGCCCTGCGCAATGTTGCCCTTCTTGTCCGGGGCTGAAAGCATCACAGGGGCCCCGCTCCGGTCATTCACCCGTCCGGCTTGCATGTCCCCGATAGCGTCACCCGAGCGGAACAGCGCCCGATATTGCAGAGGCTGTATTTGTTGCACCTTGCCGGCATGCGTGACGACGATGGATGCGCTGCTGAATGGGACGATCATTTCTTCCTCCGTCGCCGGTGCCGCAGAGGAAATGAATTCGACACGAGACGCGCCCGAATCGGAGATTGCCGGCAGGCTTGGAAAAGTGCACAAGGCAGCCAGCGCTGCTCGCGCGAAACGGTGTTTCATCATGCTTGAAATTCTCCCATGGTCTTGTCGAAATGGGGATTCTAGCGAGGCTAAATGACAGGAAGATGACGCTGATTTTTAGCTGGGGTGATGTTTTCAGATGTCTTGCCAGCCTGGCTGGTAAGGGGAAAACGAGAAGGCTTCCGGAGCCGGAGGCGCAACGTAATGACTTGTTTTATTTGGTGGGGATCCGGCATGAAATGGCTGCATAAGAACGGCCATGGGATTAGACATGTGGCGCCCCGGGTGTTCTCAGCGGATAAACCGAAAGTAGGCAATGAGTTCCCGCAAGCGGGATGCGGTATCTCGCATCTGTCCGGCTTTCTGGCGGACTTCAGCAATGGTAGAGGACGTTTGGTCAATGCCTGCCACGATTCCGTCCACCTGCCCGGCAATTTCATTCCCAGCCGCTGATTGCTGCCGGGTACCTTCCGCAATGTGGTGGGAGATGGTCACGACCTCCTCCTCGTGCCGGGACGCCGAATCGAGTCCCGCGCGTGCCTGGTTCATGGCAGAATCGGTTATAGCCACGCGAGTTCCCGCCGCCTCCATGCTGGTGACGGCAATTTGGGTGATGCGCTGGATTTCCTGGACCGTGGCGCTGATTTTGCCGGTCTGGGCGCTGGTATTTTCTGCCAGCTTCCTCACTTCATCGGCCACCACGGCAAAGCCTCGGCCCGACTCACCGGCCCGTGCGGCCTCTATTGCGGCGTTCAAAGCCAGCAGATTGGTCTGGTCGGCGATGTCCTTGATGGCCTGCGTAATCTGACCGATGGCAAAGATGGACTGGTGCAGCTCGGATATGGTCTGGCTGGCACCGTTGACGGTGGTCACCACCTGTTGTGATGCCTCCTGGCTCTCGATCATGCGCATCGACGCCTCGTTCAGCAGGCCGCGAGACGTAGTCACTACTTGCGTTGCCTGTTCGGCTCTGTCCGCCACTTCATGAACCGAGGTCACCAACTGCTCTACCGCCGCCGCAATGCATTTCACCGCGTTGGACTGAAGGTCGGCTACTTTGCGGGTCTCTTCCATCCCAGCGCTCAACGCGTCGGCATTCTCGCCAACCAATTTCGCTGCCTCGGCAATCTCGGCCATCATGGCCTTGAAATGAGTCTGCATGGTAACCAGCGCATCGTTGAGCTTGCCTAGTTCGTCTACTCGGTCAAGCGGGATGGGATCGGTCAGGTCTCCTTGGGCGATGTGGTCGAGACGGTCGATGATTTGGTTGATGCTGCGCATCATTTTATTTTGGATGGCCAGCAACCAGACCCCAACGACAACGCCAGAAAGCCCTAGGAACTGGAGCGTAAATTCTACCGTGCCGGGAGAGAGTCCTATCGATGGCCCCATCTGATGGATAGCAGCACCGATGACCTGGGCAGCGATCAACCAAAGCACAAAACCGGTGATCTTGGCCTTCAGTGGAGTACGCATCCAGGCGGAAGGCTTGGGAATTTTGGCCTTGCCCTCTTTCAACTGTTGATACAAAGCCTCCGCATCGGCAATCTGCTGTCGGGTCGGTTCGGTGCGTACTGACATGTAGCCAATGGTTTTGTCGTTTTTGCGCACCGGCACGGCCAGGGCGTCAACCCAGTAGAAGTCGCCATTCTTGCAGCGGTTTTTGACGATTCCGCGCCATGGGCGCCCTTCCTTGATGGTGTCCCACAGCCATGCAAAAGCGCCGGGAAGCATGTCTGGGTGGCGTACTATGTTGTGATTTTTACCGATCAGCTCTTCGTGCGTAAAGCCGCTGATATCAACGAAAGTGTCGTTAGCGTAGGTGATAATGCCCTTTAGATCGGTGCGGGAGGCGATGTAGCGGCCCTTGGGGAACGGGACCTCAATTTGGGTGACGGGTAGGTTTGTTTTCATAATCTTCCATCTGCGCAACGTTCGATTGCCAGTGCGTTTTCGGAGTCGCTAGCGCTGTATTCATATTGCTTGCGGATCAGGCAATCGAATTACCAATAATCTGGTGGCGTTACCCCTTGGAGCACCACAGTTACAAAAGCAGGGTCATCTTACTAGCTGATTCATTACATTGCCATATCAATTTATAACTGGCTTTTTCTGGAGTGCGTATTCGTGATTTTGGCACACCAAGAACCTGCGGGCCGTTCAAATACTATGTGTCACGAATAATAATTCTGAAAATAAGGCATTCCGGATATTGCTGGATTTCTTTCAGTTCAACTTTGACAATCGGCACTAAAACACCCGTATGTCGCTGTGGTGTGCCATTGGTCCTAGATAAATTTCCGGTGAGATTAATCCAGGTTTTCAGGATTGTTGGTGAGCCAACCACATCTTGAATGGGCGTCCGCTTTCAGTATATTCTGTTGAAAAACTCTTTTTTCAGGCGACTTGAAAAAATTCTAGCCGCTTAGATCGATTTTCTCTCGAAGAATGTACCCGGGGTCATGTGGAACATGATCGTTCGTTGCAGGGTGCTTAATTCTTCCACAATACAGGAAGTTGATTGCATTCTTTGAGAGCAACAGCATTTGACAAATTTTTAGCGCCCCTCAGAATAAGAGTTTTTCAACAGAATAAGTATCAAGCAGACGGTGAGGCGGTCTGCTTCACGGTCCGGTGACACGTTGCGGTAATTGGCATATGACGCATTCTGTTATAGATGGTCGCGACTACTGCAAACCAGAATATATCAGGTGATTGCGAGTGAATTTTTTTGAGGAGTGTCCCGCCACGAAAATATGAAGCGAGAGGCTTTTTGATAACCTGTTGTTTCTATTGGTGCCGGGAGCCGGAATCGAACCGGCACGCTATTGCTAGCGCGGGATTTTGAGTCCCGTGCGTCTACCAGTTCCGCCATCCCGGCCGTCTGGAAGAGGCGAATTATCAACCAAAAACATTTTTCCGGCAAGTTTCTTCATCCTGGCAGCCTGTCGGGCCTGTTGTTACAGCGAGCAGCTATTCCCCGATATTGGCGGGAGGGCTGGACTGTATTTTCATAAAATAGCGTTCCAGGTTCCCGGATTTACTGGCGGAAGTCCGACAGGCTGCCAAGGAAGCGCTGATTAATTCCAATTTCGTCATTCCGGCGAAGGCCGGAATCCAGAAAAAACAACATCCTGGACACCGGCTTTCGCCGGTGCGACGAATTAATCAGCGCTTCCCTAAATAGTCAGATCAATTTGCTGCACGGTGCCGGCGCCGCCGTCTTCCTTGAGATAAACGCCGCTTGATTTGATCTGGCCGTCAAGCTGGTTTTGATTGTTTTTGAGGTCGAAGGGCGTGCCGATGTTACCCAGGTAGAGCGCGCCGACGTTCTTTTGCGCCAGGGTGCTGAGGGTATCGTTGCCCTTGGCGTCCTTGGTCCAAACCTGCAGTTTTTGGTAAACCGCATCGTTTTCGTCGATCCAGCCGTTTTTGTCCTGGTCATAGGCCGACAGTTCATGGAAGCCGTTGCCGCTGGCGGGGCCGAACAGCTCGCTGCCGTCGTTGATCTTGCCATCCCCGTTCTTGTCCAGCGCCAGGAAACCGCTGCCTGCGCCGACAAAGGATATCTGCTCCGCCTTGCCGTCCGCATTGAGATCGAAGCTGAATTTCGCATCGGTGAGCTGCGCCGCGGTGCCGCCAAAATTGATCACCAGCGGATCCTTCTTCACGGCATCCCCCAAGCGCAAGCTGGCGTTGGTTTCCTCGTAGTGTTCCCGGTTCATGGCCAGTTCCAGCTTGAAGCTGATTTCCTTGCCGTCGGCGGTTTTGATCACGCCTTGCGCGGAGAAATGGGTCTGCTCCGCCTCATAACGGGTTTCGTGGTAGTCGTACTCGACACCGAACCCTGCGCGCTGCGGCTGTGCCTGCGCGGCCTGTTTCGGGTCGGGGATGTCCTGTGCGGGCGCTGCCTGGACGTTGGCGTCTTCTACCCTGGCCAGCTTAATCTTTTCGCCGGTCAGTGCTTCCACCATCAGTTTTATCAAAAGGAAGCGGGGGTCCTTCTCCAACTCCTTTTCCGGATCAATCGCAGCGGCCTGTTGAGCCGGATCGGCCGCAGCGGCAGCCTTGGCCTGTGCAGAGAGGCTGACTGCGTCGGCGGCGAGCCGGGCGCCCCGGCCCCCGTTTTCGTGCCCCTCGAAATCAGGCCGCTGCTCGCCGATCCACATTCGGAGCGATTCCCGGACAGAGCGCTTTTCCACGGCGCTGTGCTGGCTGGCCAACAGGACGTTTGAACTTTCTATTTTCATGCTTAACTCTGCGCATCAGAAGATGTTGATGCCTTTGTATCGGCAATCCGGCGCTTAACTTGATGGTTCGGAAGACTATTATTGTTGTTTTATCAAAAAGTTATGAATTAATATGGGGATAGGCTCGGGGCTTTTAAAACGACTTGAAGTGATGGCGTTTTTATTTTGAAAGGGGACGATTTTTTGCGCTTGCCTACGGTTGAGGTACTAGTATTGAAAATCGTAAATAACGAAACATTTTGTTTGGAGCTTACCCGCAGTCATGTAGATACCGTCTTTAACGTCAAGCATTTTTTGTATGATCGTGCTCATAGGGCTGTTGAGTTTTAAGTA